>FUWD012840209.1_pt1 | contig 19526 bp, 16 predicted proteins | sample 1063281 | NCBI WGS metagenome assembly FUWD01 (sample SAMEA79048168, study PRJEB19326) | metagenome | biome: marine | reverse complement strand
GTGAAACGGCGAACGGGAGCGAGGATGACCGACCCTGTCGGAATCCCGACTCCCGTTGTTCGACCGCTCCTCGCCGCCCGTCCTATTTGCTCTCGTTATGCGGCGTATGCTTCCGGCAGAATTTGCAATACTTGCTCAAAGAAAGCTTCTCCTTCACCTTCTTCTTGTTCCGTTTCGTATACGTGGTGATACGACCGCACTCGGAACACTTCATCTTCGCCATGTTGTCCTTGATCTTTCCCATAGTCCTTCAAAAATATAACTGCTTCAGTGTACGGAAAAATACCGAATCCGTCAACCCGAACCGCCGTATCGACCGATTGGATCCGTTTTCCTTGAGCCGTTGACCGGGATTGAACCGGTGACCTCGTCCTTACCAAGGACGTGCTCTACCGACTGAGCTACAACGGCTTTCAATAACGACCACCGTATCCGACGCGTGAAGCGCGGGATATGATTTTCGTTGTGGGTAGGGAGGGATTCGAACCCCCGAAGCCCGAAGGCGACAGATTTACAGTCTGTTGTGATAGACCACTCCACCACCTACCCGTTTTCTGCTTCCAAACTTTCCTTCAACCTCTTTCTCAAATCTTTCTTCCCGTCGCTCGTCTTCAAAAACATCTCACGTCGCCCAGCCTCTTCCTTACGAGTATATGCCTCATAACAGAGTAGTTCAAGCGGCCGCCTCGATCTCGTTGATTCGACCTTACCGGCTCGGTGCTCTACCATCCGTCTTTTCAAATCTCCCGTCATTCCTATGTAGAACCTTCCATCCTTTTCACTTCTCAGGATATATACGTAATACATAGACGAAACGAGGGATTCGCCCCGCATGCGCGGGGCGCCCGGCGGATGCCGGGCGAACCCTGAATCCGAAGCCCGAAGGCGACAGATTTACAGTCTGTTGTGATAGACCACTCCACCACCTACCCGTTTTCAATCTTCACGACCTGAGCCGAAGGCCGGGCTCGAACCGGCGACCGACGGTTTACAAAACCGTTGCTCTACCAACTGAGCTACTTCGGCGGACGGCACGACCGGCGTTCTTTTCTCCCCGAGATGATACCGATTCAGTATATATCATCTGGCCCGTTCTTCAAACATCTTCTGCAGTCTCCTGATTTTCACCTTCACCGCGCGATTGGTCGGGTGTAGCTTCAGGGTCTGCCGATAACATTCCTTGGCATCCTGCAGATTCTCCGATGAGAAATAGCAATCCCCAAGTTCCTCATAGGCCGCGGCATCCTTCGGATTCTCGACGATCCGCGCAATCAGGGTCTCTTCCCGAGAACCCATCGTCGACAGGACACCTCCGGCCCGGCTCCGGTCCGGCTCCCGATCCGGCCTGACGACCGTTTCCCGAAGTATCGGCCTTTCGAATACGGTTGCCGGACCTTCCGATACCGGACCGACCGGTACTCCCGTCGTCTCAGACGGCGCCGGCAAGACGACCGGAACGGCATCCTCCTTACGATTTCCGGACTCCGCCGATTCTCCGGTTTTTTCCGGTTCCGCAGGCCGGGTTTCCGCTCCGAGCGTTTTTCTCATGGCGTCAATCTCAGTCCGCTTCCGTCTGACCTTCTCCAGGGAATGCTGGAAAAAATTATGGACTCGGAGCGCGCCGGTCTTGAATTTCGACGCCATCGTCTCGAGCAGCTTGAGAACTATCGCCCGACGGACAAGGGATCGGGACCGTGCGTCACCGTGGGAGGATTCCCTGAGCGAAGACAGTTTTTCGGCGATATCCGTCCCGTTCATCCGCAAGGAAAGGAACCAGAGGAGTCCTCCGAGAGACAAGACGATGACAAACGGCGGGATGATGAGATACCACATGGTCATGAGCGTTCGTATTTCCGTCACTGACACGTCGGGACCGTACCGATTCAGATCTCATAGCGGACGAATCCGCCAATCCGGATATTTTCGCCGATCTTCTGGACAGCGTCGGAAAGAAGATCTTTCACGGCCCGGTCCGGATCCTTCACGAACGACTGTGTCAACAGCGCATTTTCTTCGCGGAGTTTCCGTTCCTTACCCTCGAGAATCTTCACAATCATCGCCTCCGGCTTTCCCGCCGACCGGAGCTCTTCGGTCCAGATGGACCGCTCGGAAGCGACCGTCTCGGAAGCCACGTCTTCGGGCTGAAGGACGGACGGGTTCATGGCGGCCACATGCATCGCTATGTCGCGACCGAGCGATTGAAAATCCTCGTTCCGTGCGACGAAGTCCGTCTCACAGTAGAGCTTGACCATCGCTGCCACACGGCCGTTCGAATGCAGGTAGGTCGCGATAATACCTTCCTTGGCCTCGCGATCGACCTTCTTCACGGCCTTCGCCACCCCCCGTTCCCGAAGAAGCCTGATCGCCCCGTCCTCGTCGCCGCCCGATTCCTCGAGCGCTTTCTTCACGTCGACGATGCCCGCACCCGTCCGTTCACGAAGCGACTTGATCAGTTCCATGCTTATCATATGTCGTATTCCCCTGAATGTTTATGTCCCAAAGCGCCTTACGCCTTCGGAGCGACGGACTTCGCGGCGGCGACGGCCTTTCCGAGAGATCCGAGCAGGAGTCGGAGCGAGGAAAGCGCATCATCGTTCCCAGGAATCGGATACTCGACTTCTGTGGCGTTCGCGTTTGTGTCGATGATCGCCACAACGGGGATGCCGAGGGCATGAGCCTCGCTGATAGCGAGCTTCCCTTCCTTGCCGTCGGCCACGACGACCGCACCCGGCAGTTCGCGCATCTCCTTGATGCCACCCATGCGCTTGCGGAGACGCTCGACCTCCTCGAGCTTTCGCTGACGTTCGAATTTGGTGTACATCTGAAATTCTCCGCGTTCAAGCTTCTCTTCTGTCTCGCGGAAATACTTGGTCCGGGTCCGGATGACGGAATAGTTCGTCAGCGTCCCGCCGAGCCACCGTTCGATGACATACGGCTCTCCCAACCGTTTCGCGAGCGAAAGGATGAACGGATGCGTATGCTTCTTCATGCCGACGAAGAGGATCGGCTTCCCGGCCTTCGCCGTCTCGGCGAGAAACGCGCCGGCACGATCGAGAAACCGTTTCGATTTCTCGAGGTCGATGATATTGATATTCTGTCTCGTCAGGAAGACGAACTCCCGCATCGAAGGATGCAACCGCGACTTCAGGTGTCCGAAATGGACGCCCGCTGCGAGCATCGCCTCGAGTCCCGTGTCGAGCGTCGAAAAATCGAACGATTCGAACGGCGCTTCCGACGGTCCGGTTTGTACGGTCGGCACCGCTGAATCCGTCTTGACGGATCCGGTCTGACTCTCGGTCATAATTATTCTTTCCCTTATTGCTTACTTCCGGGCCCGTCACCCCCGTCATTGACCCAGAAAGCCTCCCGACCCGTGTCGGAAAAGCGCGTCACCTGTTTCCCTTCCGGCCGCACCCCGCGAGGGACAGGGGCAGGAAAAGCCGGAAACTACGGAAAACATGAATGATTGCCGTCCATTTAAAACCTCCAAAACGGCAATTGGAAGCATACCCGAAGCCTTCGGCCTTGTCAATTTCAGGGAAGCGTGATAGGATGCTTCTCGTTCGAAAGGAACGCTTTTTCCCGTAAACCGATTGAAGACGCGCCTCGCGCGAGAACCGTTATGAAACAGGGAATCCATCCGACCTATCACGAGGACACTGTCATCACCTGCGCCTGCGGTGAGACCTATCCGACCGGCTCGACCCGGGAATCCATCGAGATCGAAATCTGCGCCCGTTGCCATCCTTTCTATACCGGCAAGCAGAAGTATGTCGACACCACGGGACGCGTCGAGCGCTTCAAGCAGCTTGCCGAACGCGCCGAGGCAAAGAAGGCCGTCGCCGGAGCTGGCAAGAAAATCCGCGCCAAGAAACAGGTCGAAACGAAAAACCTGACGGCACCGAGCGCGTAGCGTCGGAATCGGAACGGGCGCATCCTTCGGGAGGCGCCTTTTCGTTTCCCTTTCCGCTCGGCTTCGTATATCATACGGGTACTTGGCACCACATCATCTTATGGACGAACTCATACGGAACATCGAGGAACAGGAGGCTCAGGTCGACGCCGAGCTTTCGAATCCGGAAACGGCCAGAAAGCCGTCCCGCCTCGCCGAACTAGGAAAGAAGAAATCCGAACTCGCCGTCATCATGGACCGGGCAAGTGAATTCCGCGCGGTCGAAACCGCCATGAGAGACAACGCCGAAATCATGAGGGAGACTGACGATGACGAACTCAGGTCGCTCGCCATGGAAGAGAACATCGCGCTCGCCGGCAAACGCGACGAACTGGAGAAGGAACTGAAGCGGCTGCTCCTCCCCCGCGATCCGAACGATGAAAAGGACGTCATCGTCGAGATCCGCGCCGGTGCCGGCGGTGACGAGTCGAGCCTGTTCGCCGGAAGCCTGTTCCGTATGTATTCGCGCTATGCCGAGATGCTCGGGTGGTCGCTGTCCATCGTCCATTCGAACCAGACCGAAGTCGGCGGGTTCAAGGAAATCGTCTTCGAGGTGAGTCGCGGACGGTCCGCTTCATCCGTCTATCAGAAACTCAAGTACGAATCAGGCGTCCATCGCGTCCAGCGCGTCCCCGAGACGGAAAAGGCCGGGCGTATCCATACCTCCACCGCGACCGTCGCCGTATTGGCCGTCGCCGAGGAAGTCGACCTCGAGATCAACCAAAGCGACCTGCGCATCGACACGTTCTGTTCGTCCGGTCCCGGAGGACAGTCGGTGAACACGACCTACAGCGCCGTCCGCATCACGCACAACCCGTCCGGACTCGTCGTCTCATGCCAGGACGAGAAGTCACAGATCAAAAACCGGGAAAGTGCGATGAAGGTGCTCCGATCAAGACTCCTCCAACTCGAGGAGGATCGTCGGGCGAAGGAACTCGGTGACGCGCGCCGGTCGCAGATCGGTACCGGCGACCGGAGCGAGAAGATCCGGACCTACAATTTCCCCCAGGACCGAGTGACGGACCATCGGGTCAAGATGTCCTGGAGCGGTGTCGAAAAAATCCTCGACGGCGGGATCGCGGACATAGCCTCCGTACTCGAAGAAGAGGATATACGACGGAAACTCGAGGAAGAATCCGCCAAGACCGCCGTATGACGACGCTCCGCGGACTCGCGAAGGAATACGCCGGAAAGGTAGCTCCGGAGGATGTCGCGGTCCTGTCTGCGTTCGCGATCGGGGAAACGAAGGAATTCGTCTTCCGTGAACCCAACCACACACCCTCTTCGGAAGAGGTTTCCGTGTTGCGTGACCTCCTGGAACGACGATCCCGACACGAGCCGGTCGCCTACCTCGTCGGACACCGCGAATTCTACGGGTCCGACTTCCTCGTCACACCCGACACGCTCATCCCCCGCCCGGAGACGGAGCACCTCGTCGAGGAAGCGCTCACATCGCTCGCGCGACATCCGGAACGAGTGACCGTAATCGACATCGGCACCGGTAGCGGCGCCATCATCGTCTCCGTCGCGCGCGCGCTCCGGGAAAAATATCCGGCGTCGGAACGGCATGCGCTGTTCGCGACGGACATCTCTTCCGCCGCACTCGCCGTCGCGAAGCGCAACGCGAAGCGTCACGACGTATCCGACCGTATCACGTTTCTTCACGGGAACCTCCTCGGATCATTTCCGGAAAAAATATCCGAGAGCACGGAGCGGATACTCGTACTCGCGAACCTCCCGTATCTCTCGCGCGACCTGTACGAAAGCGCGCCCGACGATGTCCGACTCCACGAGCCGGAATCGGCGCTCGTCGCCGACGACTCCGGACTCGCGCTCTACCGCGAACTCCTCGACGACATCGCCCGAAGAAAAAAAAGTGTCTGGAAAAACATCCCCGTCGAGGGCCTCTTCGAAATCAGCCCCGAACAGGAACCGCCGCTGAAAAAAATATCCGTTGAAAATGTTCCTTCCCTGCAAGGCGATTTCCTCCCCGACCTCTCCGGCCGCGCGCGCATCTTCCGGTTCCGGATCGGTTGACGATCATCGGCTCAAAAAAGACGCCGCCCGAAATCCATGCATAAAAAAATCGGGGTGCATTTGCTCCCCGATTCCACTCCCCGAACGGCTATCGGGAAAGAAAGAATACCGCGCAGACGGCGCAGACATACCCGACGAGATGCCCGGATGACAGGCGACCGCTTCCCGAAAGCGCCTGAAGTATCGGCGCGATCATGACGACCGCGACCGAGACCGTCACGATGAACGGTGCCGTCGGAACATCCGGTCGGGCCAGCCGATCGGTATACCGGACGAAGCCGAGTCCGTTCATCGATCCCAGGACGAAAACGATTGCGAGCGCCTTCACGCCCGCGAACGGTTCCGTCTGCAGGGTCCGGAACGAAAAAATCCCCACGATAGCCGCGGTCAGGAACGCTACGGCCGTCGCGAGAAGCGTGCCGCCCGCATATCGTCCGCCGACCACGGCCCACGACACGAAACACAAGCCGATAAGAAAGGCCTCCCCTATCAACGCGATACTCATCATTTGTCTCCGTTTTTCCGTCGGAACGATGTCCGACGGTCGTTATCGATATGCCTTACCCTTTCGAAAGAACGGCCCCGTGAAAAAAGACAGTCCGAAAACCGACGACTCCCATGGGAACGGAATGATGTCATGGCGGACGGAAAGCGTCAACCGGAACCATTCGACCGGAACAATGGCTCCGTCATTCCGATCGTTTCGACCGATCGCGGGAACGCATGTCATGGCTGAAACGCCTTTCATGGAAACATGAAGGACGTTTTTCATTTCCACAAACAGAAATCCCGCCGAATGGCGGGATGTCTGCTTGAAGAACCAAAAATGTCGGGAGAAAACTATTTCTTCTTCGCGACCTTCTTGACGGCCTTCTTGGCGACCTTCTTGACGACTGCCTTCTTGACGACCTTCTTGACGGCTGCCTTCTTGACGACCTTCTTGACGGCCTTCTTCACCACTTTCTTGGCGACCTTCTTGACGACCTTCTTGACGGCTGCCTTCTTGACGGCGACCTTCTTGACGGCCTTCTTCACCACTTTCTTTTTTGCTGCCATAGTTGTTCACCTCCTTTCGTTTTTTTCCGCCGAGGCGGATTTTTTTTGTGCACGACGGAACGAATGAATCGTTGCACCGTTTCGTCTGTGCGTTTTTTATTTCGCGTGAAGAATTTTTTCCTCGACGCGATTTCATTATACTTTTTTTTGAAAAAAATCAAAGCGAAAAAAAATCATGTCAAGGGAAACTGAATGATGAAAAATAAAATATGAAAGATGAAAAAAGAAAAAAGAAAAATAAAATATGAAAGATGAAAAAAACGGAACGGACACATCGAGACACCGGCGTCGGCACGGTCGTCTCGGCATCTCCGTCCGATGCCGTCATCATGAAACCGTCGTCATCGGATCAGGCCGGCCGATCCGGGTATGACTGCGACCGTCCACGGAACCGGAGACGGATGTTCCACTCCTTCTTTTCCGCCAAAAAACATATATATCCCGTTATAAGGGCAAAAAAACGGTCTTTTGTAAAGTTGACGACTCGCCGTTCCGACCGTACCATGGGAACGCAGGGGTCGACCCGCCACCGACACCGTGTCGGTGGCGGAATCGAGGACCGGACTTCAACGCAAGCGGTTCCTTTCACAATCCATAAACTAGAAAGGAAGGTGAATCACATGGAAGAAGACAAGGATATGAGTTATGAGGAGGATACGATGGAAAAGGTGAAAACCTGGGTCCAGGAAAATCTCCGCATCGTCACGAGCGTCTTCATCGTCGCGGTCATCGCGTTCGGGATATACTCGTACTCCGATCGGACGATACCGTCGGACGATACCGATCTGCAAAAGATAGCGTCATCCGAAACCGCCAAGGAGGCATCTTCGGACGCCGTGACATCGGAGGAGGCGGAACGGCTGACGGCCGGACAGGACGGGACGGAAGAAGAGACGACGGTCCGACCGATCGAAGCCGGTGAAACGGAAACCTCGTTCATCGAGGTGGCCGAAAGCGGAAACGGTCTCACACATCTTGCCCGCGCCGCCGCGACGGATTATCTCGAGAAGAACGCGGACTCGTCGCTTACGGTCGAACACCGGATCTACATCGAGGATTATCTCCGCAAGAAGGTCTCCCACGAGGGCGGCGTGCACGTCGGGACGAGTGTCGAATTTTCGAAAGACCTCATCCAAGAAGCGATCGGCGCCTCCAAGAACCTGACACCGAACCAGCTTGAAAACCTGAAACGGTATTCCTCCAAGGTTTCCGCATTCCGGAAATAGGATAGACGGACGACATAGTTCTTTCGATACGAAGAAAGCCCCGCAACGCGGGGCTTTCTTCGTATGGTCGGCGTCATCCGCCGATCTCGCGGGAGACCCGCAGGAACTGATCCACCCGACCGAGGATCTCCCGGTTCACGATGGTCGCATCGCGACCGTGCCGCAACCGGGACAGCTCCTTGAGTGCCTCGGCGACCCGGCGATCGCCCGAGGGCGACGGGAGCGTCTTCAGATTGAACGGCTTCGTCTGCTCCCCGTTTATGAGCAGTCGTGCGAATCCCTGCCGGTTATCCACGTTCATAAGGTCGTTTGCGGAAAATACCGGCGCGAACTGCTTCTCCAGGAAATCGGCATCCTCCGGCCCGACACGGAGCGCGACCATCGAACCGACGTTTCCGAACACCGCTTTGGAGATCTCGTCTTTGAGCTGCCCGATGAACTGGTGCGCGATGACAAGGTCGAGGCGATACTTGCGCGCTTCGGAAAGGATCTGCGCGATCGAATCCGTCGTCACATTCTGGAACTCGTCCATGTACAGGTAGAAATCCTTCCGTTCGTTTTCAGGCGTATCGACGCGCGCCAACGCCGCCATAAGCAGTTTGCCGACGATGACCATGCCGAGAAGCCGGGCGTTTATCTCGCCGATTTTCCCCTTCGAAAGGTTCACGAGCAGTATCTTGCCGCCGTCCATGACGTCCCGGAAGTCGATGCCCGACACCTGCTGCGAGATGATCGGCCGCATGATGTCGTTTGAGATGAAGGTGGTGAGCTTCGACGTGATATACGGCACCATGTTCGCGAGTGCCGCGTCGCCGCCCGCCTTCTCGGCCTCCTTGGTCCAGAAATCCCGGACGATCGGGTTCTTGCAGTGGGACAGTTTCATCTTCCGGAATTCCTCGTCGGCGAGCACCCGTGAGATTTCCATGAGTGTCGATCCGCTCTCCGGATGTTCCATGATGAGCAGCATCGCGTTGCGCATGTACTGCTCGAACATCGGGCCGCCCGTGTTCCTGAGATCGTACAGTTGATCGAAGATGCCAATCATCTCGTTGATGACGAAGGTCTTCTGTTCCGGATGTTTCGGATCGAACTCGAGCATGTTGAGCCCAATCGGCCGCTCCGTATCGGAAGGATCGAAGACGATGACATCGTCCGCGCGCTCGCGCGGTATGCTCGCAAGGATATTCTCGATCGCATCCCCGTGCGGATCGATGAAACAGAAACCGTGTCCCGCACGGGCGTCCCACTTCGCGAGCCCCTCGATGAAATACGATTTCCCCGTTCCCGTCTGACCGACGACATACAGGTGCCGGCGGCGGTCGTCATCGGTAAGGCGGATATCCGTCCGGACGCCGCGATAGTCGTTGTAGCCGAGCGGCAACCCTTCCTTCGGGATATTGATCGGCGGTGCCGAGGCTCCGGCTTTGAGCCATTTTATTTTCGGCGTTTCGGTCACCGAGATCGGAAAATGAAAAATCGTGGCCACTTCCTCGGCGGACAGAAGCGCCGCGCTTTCCGGATCGAAATTCCGGAAAATATAATCGAACGCGGCCTGCTTGCTCTTCATCCGCCGTTTCACGCGAAGCGAGTTCACCTCGGCATACTCGAACTGCGTGAAGGCGTTCTCCATATGCGAAAGGAGCTGCTCCGCCCGGGACCAGCTTTTCGCCGAGGCAAGCAGACGGATATTCACCCGGAACGCCGGCTGACCAGCTTTGGTCTCGATCGCCTTCACGAGTTCCTGTTCTTCCGGCGTGAGTGAGACAATCTTCTCTGCCGAATCCTGCTCCCGGGAGGACGACAGGCCGGATGTGGCCGAATTCGACGCCTCGGTCATCACCGCCTTGCCGACGCTTTTCGCGAACGACGCATGCGAAGACAGCGGGCTTTCGATCGCCTGCTTGAGACGCTTCCCCTGCTGCATCCGCTGGGCGATCTCCCTGCCCTGCTTCCGCCACGCGTTCCCATCGGTGGGAGCCAAGACGAGCTGTATCACCGCACCCTCTTCCTCGGTATCCATCTTGCTCATCGCCGTCGCGATCTCATCGAGCGAATCCGTCCCCATCGCCCGATAGGTCCGGAGCGGAAGCGCGAAAGTCTTCCGCAATTCGAGTTCCGAGACCGCTGTCGCGCTTCCCGGGGCGAAGATGGTGTAATCGGATGCCTTCTCGATGACCGCGTCCGGAAAAAAACTGTGTATCTGTTTCTCGATCCCGTCGCGGAACCGTTTCGGCATCGAGATGAAAAACAGGATTTCCTCGCTTCCCGCCGGATTCGAAATCTCGAACACGATGGTCGGCGACTCATAGAAAAACCGCCTGATCGGATGCACGGACCGCTTGAACGACGCCATGGCCTCAAGGAGCTTCTCCATGACAAGCACTTCCTCCTTCCATGCGTCGGCCGGTTTCTGCTCGCCGGAGCGCTCGACTTTCTTCGTCACGCGGACCAGCTCGACGTCCATCGCGATCGATTGGTTCACCTGCGCCCGGAACCGGAAAAAGCTCCGTGCCACGAGCAATCCTCCCGTCGAAAGCGCGAACAGTCCCGAAACGATCGAGAGTGGAACGAGCAGTGTATTGAGATCGAATATGAACGTGGAACCCATAGTTTTTTGTTTGTCCGTTTCCGTGTTTCTTCCGCCCGCAGGCTATTCGTCCCGGATCACGCCCTTTTCCATGAGCGCCTCGTAGAACCTCCCTGCCAATTCGTCGTGCATCCGATCGAGGACGTAGTAATCGTTCAAGTGCCGGGCGACACGGACGGCGTATGCCGGCCCCTTCGTCTCGACGAGCGACAGCAGCATCGTGACCCGCGTCTCCTCATCGGTCTCATCATACACCGATTTCGCATCCACACCGACCTGCGTATCATCTGATGGCTGAGGAGACTGCGTCGGGATCCTCGAGAGGATCGCCGAATACTTCTCGGCCGCTCGTTCCTTCGACGATTCGACGGTCGACTCGGGCATCCGCTCGGACGACACCCGGTCCGGAACTGCCGGACCCGCCTCCGTATCACGCGGCACCTCCGTCATCTTCCCTTCCGGACCGCTCATATCCTGTATCATATGATTCCCATTATCCTGATATGTTCCAACTCCGCCGTCATCGTTCCGCAGAGACCATCTCCGCGAACTTCCGCAGACGACCATCGCTTATGCCGGTGTCGCGAAGCGCCGACGCCCGGTCCAGTTTCCCCACCATCGCCGCCGAGACCCGCTCGAGATATGCCCGGAACGTTTCCGATCCGTCCGATTTCGGCTTGATCCCGTACCGGTCATGGGCCGCGAGCAGGAATTTCCCGAGTCGCTCCGCCTCTTCCGGATTCATACCGAACGAGACGGCGCGTGACGGATCGGCGACCGAACGGAAGCATCCGTCGAAGACATCCGCGGCAGGTCGCGCACCGATCTCCAGGAATATCCTTTTGTCCACGCCGCCAGTCGTCGAAGGGAACAGGTCCGTCGATATGGTCGACATCGTCTCCTGAAAGGGAATCAGGCGGCGGGTGTCTTCCGAAAGGAACGCGACGACCGACTCATCCTTCGCCATGGAACGGATAACGCTCTCCGGCGCCTTGTCGAGCGTCGGATACAGTATCTTTCCCTCGTCATACCCCGGAACCCATTCCCTGACATCCGGATCCCATGGAAGCGCCTCTTCCATATTCACCGGAAGAAACTCGTACACCGGCGCTCCGGAGACCGTCTCCGCCCCGGCTTCCCGCAACGATTCCGCGACGATATCCGGAGCAGCCATTTGTTCCGCCGGGATCGAGGAAGGAGCCGCGATACTGGCTTCGGGAACCGCTTCCGCGACGGACGGCGTTCCGGTCCGGAATTCGGCGACCCGCTCGGAATACCGATGCAGGTTGTCGATCTGCTCCTGACTGAGTCCGCGGGCCTTGCCGACCGCGCGATCCATCAGATCCTGCGAGAACTCCACCGTGTCCCCGGGGCGCAGCATTCCGGAATGTCCGACATTCTTCTGAAGATAATCCTCGATATAGACTTTCTGCTCCGGCTTGAGATCGGCGAATTTCGGATCCCCTTCGGCATATTCCGCAAACGCACGACGGGCGAGATTCGTCACGCCGTCGCCCCTTCCCGCCGTTTCGGAATATGCTCCTCCTGCCGCCTCGACTGCTTTCGATCCCTTTTCAGTCGCTACATCGGAAACCGTCTCTGCGACGATACGGGAATCGGAAGAGCCGCCTTGAATCGCTTCCTCCGGAGCCGGCGCATGGTGCAGCCACTCGGAAATACCGTGTGTCGCGGCCGCACCGAGAAAGGCCAATGAACCGGAGATCGCCGCCCCCTTGAGCATTTCCGCCCGGACATGCTTCTTCCGCGCCGAATCGATCGCTTTCTCGCGTTTTCCAAGCAACGCATCCAACCGTTTTTCAAGCTCCTCGTTTTTTCCGCCATACAGACCGAGTGCTGTCTCGGCTGTCGCAAGTGATTCCGCGAGCGCCATACGATGTCGGATCGCTTCAGGGCCCTTCCCGAAATTCACCTCACCGGCATCCAGCTTCTTCCTAGTATATGATATCCGCGAGAAGAGGCTCTTCAGGGCATCCTCCTTCGCTTCCGTATCATCATCCGGAATGGTGCCGAGCACTTCCGAAAGAAGATCGAGTTTTTCAGCGAGACCTTTCCGATGGATCGCACTCTCGGGATCCTCCGGAATGGACGCGAAAACAAATCCGCGTCCGGTTCCTTCTGCCACCGAAGACATATCGCCCCGCCGGGCCCGCTTATCCTGCCCGGCCAGCGATTCCTTCGTCCGTTTCTTTGCAGTGATCGCTCCCATACCCGCCGCGACGACCGGAGCAGCCACCCATCCGAACATTCCGGCTAAAGCTACCCGACCGACTGCGCCGGCGGCGAAGTATCCGCCCCGTTCCGCAAGCGTTGTCTGAAAAGCCGCAAGAAAAATATTCCGATTCTTCACACTCCCGAGATACTCATCGACTTCGGGATGCGATTGCATCTGCCGAACCATGTCGACACGATGGTCGGCCTGACGGAGCGCTATGAGCCCCTGTGAGAGGAACTCCGACCACCCGGTATCCTCGATCGACGGCTCTCCAGGCAAGGCATCTTCCTCTTTACGGATATGCTCCGACGATTCCGACTCTTCTCTCATTGCCGCCGCCGTTTTGTCGATATGGTCCGATACCGCCTGCCTCGCCGTATCGTACGCCTCCCTCGCGGATTCATACGATGCACGTTCCGTCTTCGAGGCCCCTTCAAGAGACCATTCATACGGTATCTTCGAAAGCCGGTTCGCCGCATCATTGAATGCCTCCCGTCCGGCCTCAGCCGACTCATCATGCCCCATGCCGCGAAGCGCGGAAAAAAACCGGATATCGAATGCCCCATCCTTTTCCTCCATGTCCAGACCGCTCGTTTTCAGGCCTTCCGTCAACTGTTCAAGTTCCGCACGATATGTCCCGATTCCGCCGCGAAGCGCATCGCCCGCGAGGTCTTTCCGCGCCTTCGCCAGACGAAAACTTTTCGTGATTGCCCAGCCGGAATCCGCCCGCTCCCGCGCCTGTTCCTCCATTCGTGCCACGGCCACCTGCCGGAGACTCTCGGCGACGAACAACCGTTGTCCGTCCGAGAGCTCAGCGAAGCCCGGAACCGACCGGAGATCCTCTGCACCGATACCGAGTGCCTCGAAGTCGCGCAGGACCGGTTCGGAAAACACGACCGGCTCCGCCTCCGGAATAGTTTCCTCACCTGGTTCCGTTCCAATTTCGGAAAATGCCGCCCGTTCCCCGTCAGAAAGAGGTCCCTCTTCCGGAACGCCGTCGGGTTCCGAATCCGACACAGAAGCAGCAGTCTGCCCATCCTCCACAGAAGTCTCCGCATCGGTCGCCGTTATCGAAACGTTTTCCAACTCCGTTTCCTCTTGGTCGATCGTGACAGACACCATCTCCTGCGCCACCTCCGCCGGCAATTCGGATTCGACGATTCCGGTTTCCGCGGAACCGCTATCAAGCGAAGCGATTATCTCGAGCACGCGTCCCAATCTCTCTTCGGACAACGTTTTTTCCCGCGCGATCCTTTGTATCCAGTCATCGATATCCTTCAATTTTTCCTCGGAAGCCAGAAACTTCTCCTGCGTAAGCTTTTCCAAAAGTCCACTGCCTTTCGATATCGATTTCGCTCCCGTCAACACGCCGCGCAGTGTCTCGACCTTTTCCGACAGTCCTTCCGGATTCCGCCCCTCAAGCGCCGTCTTCTGTTCCGTCAGATCCGCCAAGACGGCATCGTGCGTGGCGATTTCCTTCCGAAAACCATCAGCAATCCGTTCCAACCGTTCCTTTTTGGTCTCCGACAACACCGACGATTCCGGCAACACGGCTTCCGCCACCGGCAATCGCTCATTCGTATCCAAAGCGTCAGACGGGTCATCTTCATCCGTCGGTTGCGTCCGGTCATCTTCTTCACTCTTCCCGCGCTCCCCGATGACATCATCCAATTCCTCGACGGCATGTTTCAAAACGAACCGTTCCCGAAGTTTTTTCCGATAGGCGGATTCGTCACCAGATTCATGCAGCTCCTCCAATGCCTGCTCCGCCGCCGCCAATTCCGCGATCTTCGACTCGCGAACGCCACGCAAAGATTCGACAATCCCGTCCCGTTCCCTCTTCGCCTTACGAATTTCCCGTCCCAACCTCCCTATGGTCTTGTCGAGATCCGGGGTTTCGGGACTGGTTTTCTTCAGGTTTTCCTTTTGACTGATATCCTCCCGTATATTTTTGACCGCTGAACGAAGCGCTTTCAGCCGAGCCACGGCGGCGACATCTTTCTCGCCCAGAAAAGTCTTCTTTCCTCCCTCGGGAAACATGGCGTCGACCAACTCCCCGGCGTTTTGCCTATTCTCTTCGGAACCCCCGTAAAATCCGGACCAATCCCCCTTCCTCGGAACGGAATCCGACCCTCCTTTGGTTTCTTGCGACATAGGAAATTCCGAATATGTTTCCGACGAAAACGAAAGGAGACGCGACCGTCGAGAGCCGATGACGCATTCCCCCGCACATGTTATAATCTTATCATACAAAACCCGAAAGAAAAAATCATGAACGGCATATCCTTTCGTCCTCGAGCGATGTTCTGGTCGGCTCTCGTCCTCCTTACGCTGATTGGCGGTGCCATTCGCTGGTACGATATCGACCGGCTCCCCTCGGGGGTCTATCCGGACGAGGCGATGAACGGCATGGACGCGCTCATAGCCAACCGTACCGGCGACTATGCCCTCTTCTATCCCGACAATTACGGTCGGGAAGGGCTGTTCATAAACATACAGGCGCTCTCGATCGGCCTCCTCGGTCCGACCGTCCCCGCACTCAAGCTTCCTTCCGTCCTGTTCGGTGCGCTCACCATACTCGGTGTCGGGCTGCTTGCGCGCGAACTCTTCCGGAGCCGATCGGCTGGAATCATTGCGGCATTCCTCGTCGCGACCTCGTACTGGGCGATCAATTTTTCCCGCATCGGGTTCCGGGCAATCATGATGCCATTCCTTCTCTCGTTCTCGTTCATGCTCTTCTTCCGCGGACTCAGGACCCGGAAATTCTTCCCATTCGCCCTGTCCGGCATCCTGTTCGGCCTCGGGCTCCATACCTATGTCGCCTTCCGACTCACCCCGCTCATCCTCATTCTCCTCCTGCCATTCCTCTTCCTCTCGTACGAATCCTTTCTGAAACAGTTCTGGAAGCACGCACTCACCTTCATCCTCTTTTCGGCCCTGGCCGCCGCCCCGATGGCATTCGTCTTCCTGACACAGCCGGACAGCTTCTCCTCGCGCACCGGAGCGGTCTCGGTCCTCTCGCCCGAAGTCAATCACGGGAACCTGCCCGGAACACTCGCCAAAACCGTCGGCCTCGCCTTGATAAAATACAATTTCGTCGGCGACCAGAACTGGCGCCACAATTATCCTCCCTATCCCGTCCTCGACCCGATCGTCGGCGTCTTCTTCCTCGCCGGATTCCTGTTCTCCGTCGGCATGCTGATCCGGATTCTCCGCGAACGCTTCCGCACGGGTCATCCGGACACCGAACTGACCGTACATGCCTTTCTTATCTTCGGATTCCTTTCCATGCTGGTACCGGAATTCCTGACCGACGAAGGACTTCCGCATGCGCTCCGATCCATCGGCACCCAGCCGTTCGCGTTCCTCTTCGCGACCATACCGATCCTGTTCCTGTTCCGAAAAATGTCCCGGACGCACGGCGGGACCAAGGTGGCGCTCGCGATGTCGCTCCTGTTCATGCTCGGAGTCTCGGCCGGATGGAACATCACCAAATATTTCATCCTCTTCCGCAACCATCCCGAACAGCATGTCTCCTTCAACGAAGACTATCGGAACATGGCCGAATATCTCGTCTCGCTTCCGGAAGAAACCAACAAATACCTCGTCCCCGCATCGTTCGTCGCCACGCAACCGGTCCTGTACCTGACCGACGGGCGGACAAGGAACCTCGAAATCGTGAATGACGACACGGTCATCTGCGCCCCAGCGGTCCTCATCCCGCAACGGGAAGACCCCCGCATCCTTGAAAATATCCGGACGAAAAACCCCGACGCGTACGAAGTCCGGATCGACACCGAGCCGAGGTTCAGGTCCGGATTCACCGCGATCATAATCCCGTAAAAGTCAGGGAACGAAATTACATCCCGCCGATCGATCGTCGGCATCCGTCTCCCGTTGCCAGTCATAAGTTGTCAGTCGTAAGCTATCCCACGTATGGACCACATCAAAAAACACGCGAAACTCCTCGTCTCGCTCATGCTCGGAGGATTCTTCTTCCTCTCGCTCTCCCTCGCCTGGCAGGAGACGACAACCTTCGACGAGAAGGCCCATATACCGGCCGCCTATTCCTATGTCCGCTACGGGGACATGAACCTCAACCCCGAACACCCTCCGCTCCTCAAGGACCTTGTTGGTATCCCGCTCCTCTTCATGAATCTCTCCTTCCCGACCGATTCGCCGCTCTGGCAGGACGGGGTGAACGAACAGTGGGCGATCGGCGACCTGTTCATACACGGGAATAACGCGGAACAGGTCACCTTCTGGGCGCGTGTCCCAGTCATCCTCGTCGCGGTCCTGCTCGGGCTCGTCATCTATCTCTTCACCAAACGCTTCGTCGGCACGGTCGCGGGACTTTTCGCGCTCCTCCTCTACGTCTCCGATCCGAACATCATCGCCCACGGGCACTACGTCACGACCGACCTCGCCATCGCCGCGGTCATCTTCTTCGCGATCATCTCCCTCATCCCGTTCCTCCGGAAGCCCGATGCGAAAAACACCGTTATCCTCGGGCTCGTCCTCGGCGTCGCGCAGCTCACCAAGTTCTCCGCGGTACTCCTCTTCCCGTATTTCGCCGCGGTCATCCTTCTCTACGCCCTGACGAAATCCAAGCCCGACACGGAACGGGAATCACGGTTCCGGTTCGCCGCAAAACGGATCCTCGACTACGGTCTCAGATACACCGGCGCCGTTCTCGTCTGCTTCGCGCTCGTCTGGGTCGTCTATTCCGCGAATATCGTGAACGAGCCCGGAACGAAAATGGTCGAGACGGCCAAGGCGTTCTTCCCGCAGGACAATGACCCGGCCCGCTTCGCCATCGGAACCGTCTCCGCCCTGTCCGACTCCGCCCTGACGCGTCCATTCGCCCAATACCTGCTCGGGTTCTTCAAAGTCTTCTCGCGCGTCGCCGGAGGGAACACTCACTATTTCCTGGGCACCGTGAGCACCGATGCCGACCCGTGGTATTTCCCCGTCGTCTTCGCACTCAAGGAAACGCTCCCGTTCCTGTTCCTCCTCCTCTTCGGCGGCACCGTCTCCTTGTTCCGAATAGCCAAGACCATACATGGAAAACCCGTCCGCTCCTGGCATTCCCTGTTCGCGCATTCCTTCCAGGGTCACGTCACCCAGTACGTCATGTTCGGCTTCGTGGCATTCTATGCGTACATAAGCATCACCGGCAACCTCAACATCGGATTCCGCCACCTCTTCCCCGTCCTACCACTCCTGTATGTCCTCGTCACCAAGGCGGTCTTCGACTTCATCCGTCACCGGGGATTCCGTGGCGAGCATGCCTCACGCGCGGCCCTTGCGGCACTCTCCTTTTTCCTGTTCTCCGTCCCCGTCCTCTCCTACCCCTCCTATCTCTCCTATTTCAACGAGGCAGCCGGTGGCCCGAAAAACGGATACCGAATCGCCACCGACTCCAACTACGACTGGGGACAGGACCTGAAACGCCTTCGTGATTTCGTCGACGAATTCGACGACTGCAAGGCCGGAACGGCCGATTTCGGTGTCTGCGACAAATATGCCGACATCATAGACTATCCGAAAATCGACACGATCCGCACCGCCTACTTCGGTGGCGCCAACCCGGAATACTACCTCGGCGATACATATGTGGAGTGGTATGCCGATTGGGGGCGCCGTTCCGGCTGGCACGCGATCTCGATCAACTGGTGGCAGGAAAGTCTGTATCAGGACAATCCGCAGGAGAAACTCACCTACCAGTGGATTATCGACGGAGGATACCCGCTCGCCTGGCGCGCTGGAGACTCCATCCTCGTCTACTATGTCCCGCCGTCCCCGGGACTCGAATAGACAGATCAGCCTTCACTTGTCCGGTTCAAAAAACCGACCCCACGCAGGGTCGGTTTTCCTTTTCCTTCCTTTTCTCACTTCAATATCTACAACAGTAGAAATCTTATAGGTGCATTCGGGATACAAGATATACAGTTAGTGCTGATTCACTTCCATAGTAAGCCTCGAAAACCATAGACGCAAGACGCATCGTCTTGCTATCGAAAGAAGACCTACAAAGACCCGTTCAGTCTTGTCACGATCTCCGCTCCGCGTTCCGTCACGACGACGGTATCCTCGAAATGCGCAGAAAGGCTCCCGTCCGCGGTGACATAGGTCCAGCCGTCCTTCGCAAGCCGTATCGCATGACCGCCCACGTTCACCATGGGCTCGAGCGCGACGGTCATCCCCTTCCGGAAGGAAAAATTCGCCACGTCGCTTCCGGGGTAATTCGGGATTTGCGGCTCCTCGTGCAGTTCACGTCCGACCCCGTGTCCCACCAGGTCGCGTACGACCGAAAACCCGTCATGTCGGACCCGGCGATCGACCGCTCCCGCATAGTCGGACAGCCGCGCACCGGACCGGATTTTCGCGATCCCCCGATCGAGCGCCTCGCGGGTGACCGACAGGATCCGGGCC
>FUWD013232514.1_pt1 | contig 19552 bp, 31 predicted proteins | sample 1063281 | NCBI WGS metagenome assembly FUWD01 (sample SAMEA79048168, study PRJEB19326) | metagenome | biome: marine | reverse complement strand
GACTTCTTCGACACGCATGCCATCTGGCGACTTGATGTTCTTCATCGTGCAACCACCGTCAAGCGCCTGGATCAGCGGCGAGCAATGGATGCGATCGAGGATCAGCCGCGGCGCCCCGGTGTCGGTCCTGCCCTTCAGGAGATTCACCGTTGCCGCCTGGCGCAGCGAGGGATTGTCATGGGCCTTCGGTGACCTGAACGGCAGGCCCTTGGCCTTGAAGATGTCGAACGCTGTATCCTCGGCCCGTGTGGCGCTGGTGCCGCCGCCAAACCGCGTGTTGCCGTAAGGGTCGCCCCAGCCCACCCAGCCCGTGTCCTTCCAGAACGGGAAGAACGTGTTCAGTTCCGACAGCACCCGCGTCGCCAGCTGCTCGGCGCCGTCGCCGTGCGCCAGGATCGAACGAAGGCCCATCCAGCGGTCATCCCATTGCTGGAACAGATGGATGCAGCCCTGAATGCCGGGGTCATACCCGGCGATGATCGGTAGGTTCTCATGTGGTTTCAGGCCGTCAGCGATGTGAACATTGGTCTGGAACTGCGTATATCGGGGGAAGCCCTTGCGGATGGGCACCACCTTGTTCATGAGGTCGCGCCGAACGTCGTTGTAGGTACGCCCTGACAGTTCCTGCCGGATGGATTCTTCGCCGATGTGAGGAAGGTTCTCCGCTTCCGGGTTGACATCGAAGCGCAGGAACGTGCCGGCATCGTCGCGGATCTCTAGGACGGCTGCTGGCTGTTCGAAGAATTCCCAATCGTCGGGCATTTCCATTTCGAACCGCTGTTCCGGTGTCCAGTCGCGGGGCATGGGTGTCTTGCCCCGCATGTGATAGCCCCAGAAATTGTTCGTTGCCGGCGCGTTCATGTCGCCGACGACCCATTTGCGCCGGTCATAGTCCGGGCAGTCCTTGCGCGCCGGGTATCGCCCTGTCCGCGAATAGATCTCTTTCGCGATCGGCAGCGGCATGAACTGCATTTCGTTGCACCAGGCGCCGGTCCACTCGGTCGACTTCAGATCCTTGACGGTCTTTTCGATGTTGTTGAAGTCGAAGGCGCGGAACACGACGGTCATTTCCACGTCGAGGAATTTGTAGACGGCCTGCATCGGCTCGGAGCCAGTGATGCGGCCCCATTCTTCTTCGGGGAACCATTGCTTCCATGTCGGGATCGTGGATGAGTTCAGGTTCGGATACGTGTCGCGAACCACCAGGAACTTCGACTTGCGTATGCCGTCCTTGCCGCGCGGTATCGTGCAGGCTTTGCCGAAGACTTCCGACAGCGACCAGACCGACTTGCCCGAGTTGACCGGGCCTTCGACCAGACGCATTGATCCGTTCGATAGCGCGGCCTGATCCAGAACCGGCGCATGCTCAAAGCTGATTACATCACCCACGTTTGCGCCCTTGCGTTTCGACGTACCGGGTTTTTCCCCGGACCCTCCTCGGGCGGCGGCGCTTGCCATCGAGTACTGTGATGACGACGCCGTGCTTGATGATGAAGGTGATGCCATTCTCGTGATGGCGCGCGGCCTTGGAACGTACCTTCACCAGAAGGTCAGGTGTGCACATCTGGGCCTGCAGGTCGTCAATCGTGAGCCAGCCGCTGAGTGCTTCGAATGAAACCCCGTATCGGGCCTCTGCGAAGCGCTCAGCGGCGTGTTTGGTGACGATCGATCTGAGATCGCCAGCCACGGGTCAAGCGTCGCCGCCATACTTGTAGAACATTTCAAACGCTTCGGCCGCGGCGATAATATCCGAGACCGGAAGATGATGGCGCATCTGCGCATACCGGAACGCATCACGCACAGCCTGCATCCGCACCGCATCGTCAGGATCCATGCCCCATGCAAGGTCGCGAACCGGACTATAGGCGGGCTCGACCGGTGACGTACCCATACCCATCTGGAAACGAAGGTCCGCATCGAGCGCAGACTTGGTATCCTTCTCCTGCTTCTCCTGGAAGCTCTCGGCGATGAACTTGGCGTAGGCATCAGCGGCCGACCAGTGCTCTTTTTCGGCACCGTAGAACGTCGTCGACATGAAGATGCCGTCGCTCGTGTGGTAGTTCACATCCGTCCACGAAGGGTGCCGGTTGATGGTCACCACGTTCGGATCAAAACCCTTCGTGTAAAACACCTCACCCTCAGGTTCAGGACCAGAGCCCTCCGCCGGCGGCGCAGCCGCCGCATCCTCCGCAGCCGCGAAATCCTCAGCGAATTCTTTTTCACCCTCGCCACCAGCAACCGTCACCTCGGCAGCCACATCCTCACCGTCAGCCCAGAATCCTCTATCATCATCGCCAAACATCTGCTTCTTCCCTCTGTTTGATTTACCCGATATTTCCGATTTATCGAACAAAGGTCAATAGAGGAAATCCTATTAATCACGCTACACGCTAGTTTTTAACCACCCATAACGAACGTATTCACGCTCAAGCTGTACCAACCAAAGAGGATCGCCGATATTTCACCGATACGGCAGATATTCGACATTAACGACCAGGTCGGCTCCAATTAACCAGATCCGAAACACAACAGCCACCCGCACAACTTCCGCCCAAAGGTTGTCTAAAGCCGGGGATACGAGAGACTTGAGGGTCAATTCTGGTAATCTCTGGGGGAAAACGTCTGGAGGGTAGGATTAAAAGTTTTGTGAAGTACCCATCGGACTAGGGAGCGGCGCCGTTTTTTCCCCCCGGGTGGCTTTGTTGAGACCCCCCCCACCCCCCCCGCTTAGCGTTCTGACACACCTGGTGCAGTCAGAATGAATGGCCACATGCCCAATGAATGCTACAGGTTACGCTATGCCTTGGCCTCTGATGGCCTATCATGCTGTGTACGTGATGCACCGCGCACAACCATGACCAGCTTCGACGCGTCACCTGCCCCCGATCCCCCGTCCTGATTGCGCAATGTCTCCCTGTATTGGTTCGCGGTCTGGTGTGGGAACCTGTTATCGCCACGCGTGATTGCCTGTTGCTGCAGCGTATCGATCCACGCCAGGGCTAATGCTCGTGCACGCGAGGCTGCGTCCGCCAGTGGAGGGAAGGTCACCTTCCACTCATTCCAGTCATCCGCCTTAATAGACAGCGCAGCCATTATTGACGCTTCAGTGTTCCCGAGTGCGCCGAGTGCAATGACCTTATCCGGCAAGTCTGGCGTGAATTCGCGCTGCTGCGGTGGCAGTGTGGCCAGTACTGCGTCCGGCGCGTGAACGGCGATTAGGGCTTTGAGCTGCTGCACTTCCTTTTCGAGATTGTCTCTCTCGGCTTTGAGCTGATCCTCTCTTGCCCGCTTTAGTGGCTGTCCTGACATCGTATCCCCTCCGCGCTTCGCGCTCTCTAGTGTCTCTTGAGGCTGGATGAATGCAGCGGTGTTCTTGCTATGTCCATATGCGGTGGCCAGAATATCGGTTTTTCCGATTGCTTTTTGCTGTTTTATCGGATATATTAGTATTCATGGAACGGCGCTCTATGCCTTTCAGGCTCTTTGACATCGTAAGGGAATATCGAAACACGCTGCGCGGGGCTCTCTCCAGCCATGTCTAAACTGCACGCGTGTCTGTTCAGGGGTAAGCGCCTGGGCACTGATGAGACAGCTTGAACCAATGGAGATTTGAATATGTGCTTTGAATTCGCAAAGGAAATGCAGAGCGTTCTGATGGCTCGCCACAAGGAAGCCTCTGCAGCGCTTCGCGCCGTCCCTGGCCTGGGTTCTGGTCAAATGGGACTTACGCCAGACGCGGTGAAGGCGTCGCCAGCATACCAGGGCAGCCCGTGAAGATTACCACGCCTGCCACGCTGCACTGCGCAAGTTTAACGCGTGGTTCTGCAAGGAATACAAAGCCGAGCTTCGCGCTGAACGTCGCCAGCTTGTGCACTAGTCGAAACCGGGAGCAATCCCGGTCTGTAGGGGCATAACCCGCCCTGCACTGATGAGACAGGGTTTATTCAATGGAGACTACACAATGACAAATGAAACCTATCGTTTTTCCGCTGATCTATTCCGCACGGTTTACCGCTTCGCCTCGAAAGAGAAAGGCCGGTATTATCTGCACGGGGTTTGCGTACAGCAAGCGCCTAAGGGTCAACCTGGTGTTGTCCTGGTGGCCACTGATGGGCACAAGCTGATCGTCGGATATGACCCCAAGGGCCAAGCGCCCGAGGGGCAAGGCGTCATTCTTCGCACTGAGGGCCACAAGGTGCCGGGATCTAATTTCCGGGATAACACCAAACTTGGCGCGAGTGTGGAACGTGTGGCAATCGTCGACACAAGCAAGCGCGGTGCGGGTGATACCTATCACGCCAGCCTGGTCGACTGCTTGACCGATAAGGAAGGCAAACAGGAAGAACTGCCAGCATCTGCTCACATGTTTGAGCTGGTCGACGGCACGTTTCCAGACTGGGCGCGGATCATTCCTAACTTTGGGAATTGCCCACCAGTCGACAGCGCAAGCATCTTCAACGCCAAACAATTGAAAGTGTTTTGCGATGCGGCGTCTGACTTCCAACGCGGTGCTAGAACACCGGCAATTTCAGTCTGGGCTATGTCGCCCGCTGATCCTGCCCTGGTGACCTTTGGCACCGTCCTGGAAGGTGGCCGCGACTTGTTCGGGGTTCTGATGCCTATTCGGTCTGAAGCTGGCGAAGGCGCAGACCGTGGCAAGCCAGACTGGACTATCGGCGCAGGAAAGCCAGCAATCGCCACTGAAGAAACCGTGACCCTTGAGGCTGAGCCTCTGAAGGTTGCGGCCTAGTCGAAATGCGGGCCCTTCGTGGCTCGCATTTGTCAGGGTTCGCGGACTGGCACTGATGAGACACGCGAAACATGGCGGAAACGCTGAAACCAAGCGGGCCCACGGCCCACCAAATAGGACAAAGCAAAATGAGCTATACACTCAACCCGCAAGGCGTCGTTGCCGTCTATAAATGGCTGGCCGAAAATGGAATAGATTGGGACTTGCACGCAACCGTCAACGAATTGGACGAAGTCTTGATAAACCGCGAGCCCGGCGAAAGCCTGGAAATCGAAATACGCGGGCCGAACTGGACCGGCGGAAATGCAGGCTTAGTGTTTTTCACGCCGTCGCCTGACGAAGTCGACGAATTGGGCGAATAGTCGAAACCCTCGCAAGAGGGTCTGCACACTCTGGGCAATGTGCACTGATGAGACAGCCCGACACCCCCCAAATGGAGACTAAACACATGACCGAGATTCGGATTTATGCGGCCTGCCTTGCGTCCTACAATAACGGGCGCTTGCATGGCCAATGGATTGATTGCGCGGGCAAGGATGCAGACGATTTGCAAGAAGAAGTTAGCGCCATGCTGGCCGCTTCAGGTCAGCCGGATGCGGAAGAATGGGCTATTCACGATTACGAATGCCCATCTGCCTGGGCCGTGCACTTTTCGGAATCTATGGGGCTGGACAAGGTGGCGACGTTCGCCGCTCTGGCTGACCTTTCGGGCGATCACTACGCCGCTGGCATTGCTCTTGCGATTGAACGCATGAGCGGCGCCTGGGACGCGGCAGACGTGAAAAGCTGGATCGATGACCACTATGCGGGAGAGTCCGACAACGGGCCCGCAGATTGGGCTGAGGGCTGGCTAGAGGAAACCGGCGGCCTTGAAGGTATGCCGGAAAACCTTCGCCCCTATTTTGACTTTGAGGCATACGCTCGCGATTGCTCTATGGGCGACATCGATTTTCTGGACAGTGAAGGCGACACCGTGCGCCATGACTCTCGCGAAGCCTGCTTCGCCTTCTATTTCTATTCCAACTAGTCGAAACCCCGCCCCGGCGGGGGTCTGGCGCATATGGCCGCGCGTCACTGATGAGACAGGCCGACACCCAACACAATGGAGACCTTACCGCATGTTTGATGCACTCAAACTGGTGCGCCTATTCACTGGGCTGATAATCACCGCGGCCGCTTGTGCCTCGCTGAAATGGGCCTTTGATCTGCATTTTATCATTGGCCTGATCACCTGGGGGGCAACGATGCTCTCCGGCTTCTGGACCGTTGGTGTCCTGGTGGGACGTGATGAGCACTCAGAGGTCGACTCAATCCTCGAAGCTGAAGCCGAGAGAGGCGAGCGCACACAATCGTAACACTGTCGAAACGCCGGCCTAGCGCCTGGCGTCCGGGGAAGCTGGCCGCTTTCCCGCTGATGAGACAGCCACGAATGGAGACTGCACTATGACAGCAAGAAGCAATTCACCGTTGGCCTTACCTGGGCCGTGGTGGCGCTATCGTTGGCTTCGCTCTGATGGGGTTTATCGATCAGGGATATGATGCGCCAAGGGTGACGGCCCTGTTCGTCACGCTGGCCATCTTTTCCTGGTTCCTGTCCGAGTCGCTTGAGACCTATCTTGAGCATCGGACGGCGAAGAACTGGCGGCGGCATACCACGCTTATCATGGGCGCGGTTCTGTTCGCCGTGGAAGTGCACCTTGTCCACTATGGCCTTGCCTGGCTGTTCGGGGATGTGGGCCTGCTGCCGCTCTATCTGGCGTCCGCTGGCTTCTCGTTCCTGACCGTCACGGCCAAGGCCAACTATGGCAAGACATACACAGCCGAAGAACTGGCACCCGTGGCCAGCGAGGCACCAGCGGCACCGTCGATCACAATCGACATGGAACCCGCCTGGACCTTGCAGCCTGTGACATTCGACAGCGCCGAGATTGTACCCTTCCGGGGTGATCTCTCAGCGGTGGCGGATCGTCTCGAACGTGTGACCGGTATTCGTACCACTGCCTAGCGGTGCGCCGCGTCGGGGTAACCTGGCGCGGCCATCCGGTGCGCAGTGCACCGAACAATGGAGATTGAGAAAATGGCAAACCCTAAAGACTTCATCGAAGCCGAGCGCGCCGCCGAACGTATCGAGCAAGCGGCGGCAAATCTCACCGCAGCGCTCTTGCGTGTGGAAGCCCGCCTTGCCGGTGCCGTGGCCGTTCTGGCCAAGCTGGACACGCCAGCGGCCAACGTCAGCCCGATCAAGGCCCCTAACTAGCATTCCAGCTAGGCCGCATCTGGACTCGTTTCCGGGTGTGGCTCATGGTGGGATGACCGCCAAAAATGGAGAACTGAGAAAATGGTCGCTGAAGATGAGTTTGAAACCGAAGCTGAACGTGCCGAGTGGTTGGAAAATTTAGGAATGGTCTGGGGCGGTTACGTTGTTTTAGATCCACAAGAAGATGCGATATGGGGGATCGGGAGTTCTGTTGAGTCCGCTCTGGCGAATGCTCTGGAGAACATACCCGCTGGATGTAATTTCGACGGGAGCAATATGACGCTTGAGCAGTCGCTTAAATATTATCCCGTTATGCCGGCCACTATAGATCTTATAATGGATGTGGAAGAGCGGGGCGGGGCAATCGAATGGCTTTACGAAAACGGCATGGCCTGCTCCACAAATGAACCACCCGGACGGCTACCCCCCCACCGCGACATCCGCCCCTAGCTAACCGAAACCCCTTCGCCCCGTCGCGATCCCTAACCGGATTGCGGCGGGGTTTTCTTTTGCCCGAAATTCAGGCATGAAACAGGGATGGGACGGATTTTAGCTTTTCTCGCGGGATTGTTCCTGGTCGCCTACCCTGCCCTGACTGGCAGAGATTGGCGAGACATCGCCCTGGCGGTGCTGATCTCGGTGCCGTTCTGGCTGATGGTGTTCGTGAGACGGTCCGAGCATGACATCGCCGCCGAGCTTTCCCTCCTGCCAGACGCCAAGCTGAGCGGTGAACCGGTGCGAATTTACCGGGAAGGGCCAGACGGCGAGATCTACCACGATATGTCAAAAGATCGCTAGGAAGCCCGTACAGCGCGTTTTGTGATTTTGGCCACTCGGATGTGTCCGGCACCAAAAACGCGCGTCAGCGGCCTCCGCTCGCTGTTTATGGCCTATTCTGGCGCCTTCCCTCCCCGTGATGCACTCCAGCCCTTCCTCCAGGCGTTTCGTAGCTCGCCCTGTTCCCGTCCGTATGGGCAGGCATCGATCGCCCGGCCAATGGTCTCGGCGTGGTAGCCGTCATCGGTTGCCGCATCGATACGCATCGGTCGTGAACTGATTGGCTTTTCATCGAGTCGGATCAGGTCGAACGCAACGGGCGAACGGACTGAGAGTAGGAGATCGGCGCACTCGGATAGCCGCAGATATTGCAGACGTGGATCGTCGGTTGAATATCCGATGGCTTCGACGATGGCTTCCCGGGCGAGCCCGTCTTCGGTGCCGGCGACAACGGCGGCGTTGAGGGCATTGATGGCGAGTCGTAACTGGTCGACACGGGGGAGAATGCGCCGCATGTGTCGCCGACGTCGCCCGGCCTGACTCTCAGGCTCATCGTGAAGCGCGTCACGTTCGGATAGATCTCCCGCGTCGCCTTGTTGCGGTGCTGCCTCAGTGTCGACTGGCTGTCGACTGGCATCACCTGCCGTGCCGTGTCCTCGTCCACCAGCAGCAGCTTCAGCTTGTAGTGTTCCATCAGCCACATCAATGTCGCTGTGACGCTCACCGGGCTTTGCGGGTCGTCTCCGACCGCCGCTTTCGGATTTATTCGGAATGGGCGCTTTCCCCATGTCTTATCTCCTGCTTCGATTTTGCCAACGTGGCCGTGGGTCAAATGCACATCGTGTTCGACTTCTTCCTGGAGCATGCCCAGATCAGTGCGGCGTTCAGCAAGCGCCTGGCTCATGTCGCCTTCGGTGAGGATCGAGCGGATGAAGCTCATTCGAACATATCTCCCTGTAACGCGCGGACATTCCAAAAATCAGGCGTCTTGGATGCCTCTATTCGGTTCGCCATTTCTACGGCGGTGTTATTGGGACGATTGTGATTTTGCGCTATGTTTGTGCTGTCGCCACTGCCGAATGGCCAATCCCAAGCGCCAAGCCGCAAACCTCGCAACATGTGGATTTGTGGGATGCTGCCAAATGCGATGACAATCGCATTCCACACTTCATCCATGCGCCGACACCATGTGCTTGAAAGAATGTCCCGGAATTCCGCCGTAGACCCAATACAAACGCGGGGCCACGCCTCTATCAGTTTCAGAAGGCGCGATATTGGTTCGTCCATGTGCCAAACGGGTGCGCCTCGATCTCCGTGCGGCCATCCGGCAAGCAGGGCATCTTGAAATTGCGTTCCCGCGTCGATCTCATCAGGCACTACGGCCCACGTATTAGGGTTCTCAAACCAATACTCACACCACGCATAATAAACATTCCAGTCCGGTTCAGGGATTGGCTTTCCTCTTAGACGCGCCATCCAGTAGGTGAACGCGCCGCAATCAAGCATGACAGCAACACCGATTTCATGAGCCAAGGCAACCTGATCGGGCCGAAACCAACTCACGCAGAAGCGCCGGCCATCAAGGGTCCGCATAGTCCTGTTCGGAGTTATGGGTGTACCGTGGTAATGTATCATGCGCGCCTCCATGTGGCGCCAAGGCCCTCAGCCTCACGCCAGACGTCGACACGGGCTGCGCCTAGTTCATTTCCAATCGACTCGGCGAGCCCTTCTGCGCTGGCATCCCTGCCATCCAGAACCGTGTGGCACCGTACCGCGCAGGCTATCACAAGCGCATCCTTGCGGTCCTCGACGTCGATAATCTCAGACCACGTAGCGCGCACAGACCACGTGTGTCCGTGCATCACACCCAGCGTGTTGCGGTGAGCCGAGCAGACGAAGTGTTGGGCCCATTGAGTTATCATGACATCGCAACCCTCATGCTGACCGGTGGGCGCCGGCGCCTTGCGGCTGAGTTTGGATTGATGCTGATAGTGCGGTGACCATCGCAGTATGCCGAACCTTCCGCAAAAGATGCGCCGCAGAACATATGCGGCAAACGATCCGTCACCGCCCATTTGCAGCGCCGGTCGCTGATCTCTGCAAACGGGATGGGCGGTGCCGCGTGGACAATGACAGGCGCCGGCAACGGCTGGACTGGCGGCGGCGGCTGGGCCACGCGAACGGTCGTCCGTGCTACCGGCTTCCTGGGACGCGGCTTCGACTCCGGGTCTATCTCTCTCGGATAGCCGGCCCGCTCATCGAGGCCCAGCTTCTTCCGGTTGCGGTACACCAGGCCCTGAACTGCCGATGTCGTCAGCGTCCGGCCGTAGTCGACCTTGAACATGCAGACGATCTGCTTCGCGGTGTCGCCACGGTTCCAGGCGGTCTTCAGCGCCGCGAGTTCTTCGGGGCATCTTGCGATAGGCTCTACGGGTGCGGTCATGTGGTTTCCTTTCCCCAATTTTGAAGGCGTGTCCGCGACTCCGGCTCGAGATAGTAGCCGATGCCGCGTGTTGTCCTGACGACCAGGTGGTGTGGCCTGAGTTTCTTCCTGATCCTGACGATGCGAACTTGTGTTGCCTTTTCGGTCGCCTCGCTGTGGATGCCTTTCGGCGAGCCGACTGCGGACAGGAAGTCGACGGTGCACATCGGGCGCGCCACCAGAGCAGACAGCATATTGCGCTCCGCAGGCGTCAGGCCAAGTTCAGGCGGGCAGGTCCACGCCTCATTCCGCAGCAGGGCGTACAGTTGCCTCACTGCTTCCTCGAGTTCGGCAACCTTCGCCATCAGGCGGGACTCGTGACCGCTCATGCCGTCACCGCTTGCGGCTGGCGCGTCGTGTCGAACATGCCGATGAGCGCGACCAGAGACTCCTTCGTGTCCTTGCCGACGATCTTGCGGAAGCGATCGGCCTCCCAGAAATCGGCGGTGATAGAGGTGATCGCATTCTCGGACAGAAATTCTTCGGCCAGCGGGCATTTTACGCCAACGCTCACAACATCTGTGTCGAGGCAGAAACTGCCATCCAGATTGTATCCCTCCGGCTTGAAATCCAACACGATATAGATCCGCTTGTGCACAAGTGGACACCCTTCGCCGAGTCCGGGCTCATCGTTGGTGCGCCACTCCGCATCGACACAAACGACCTTTTCACCAATCTCGAACATTACGCTGCCTCCCGCTTCGTGATCTTGAACTGCGTGTAGAGTTCTTCCGGGTACGTCGCCGATGGATGGCGCGGATCTGTAGGGAAGCCGTAGCGGTCACCCAGCCATTGCCCGTGATCTGCGAGAACGCTGAAGGCGTGGGCAAGCGTATCGTTACGACCAGGTTCGCTTTTGTATGTCAGCATATCGATGGCCGTGGTGATGAACGCGCCATACCGCCCATCGTTGATCCACGAGTGAGGGCCTTTGGCGAACGCATGATCCTGCTTTCGCACATCTGGCTCTTCGAGGTAGCTCAACCATGCGGCTATCAGCTGGTCAGGATCGACACCCTTTTGAACCGCCCGCTTGGCTGCGGTTTCGACCTTGGCTTTCGATGAACGCTTGCGGGCTGATGTCGGAGACAACTCCCAAATCTTATCTGCAAGTGCACGTAAGTTTCCGGTTCCTTCCGGTTCTCTTTCCGGTTCATCTATACTGACCCCTTGAATCTGGGGGTCTAAGTGGTCAGTTTTGAGGGGTGTAAGTCCCGATTTATAGAGGTCTATATTTGAGGGGTCTAATTTTTCGAGGTTCAAAACGTAGTCTGTGCGACTCCCTTTTCCTCTCCCGAGCCGGGAAGTTTCACGCTTCAGAAGACCCCATTCTTCGAGATCCTTGAGGCAGTTTTGAACCGTACTTTCACCCAGCCCGCCCTTCTCCATGATCCAGGCTTGGGATGGGAAGCAAGCTCCAGAATGTCCGTTGTGGGCATCGGCGAGCAGCATCAATACCAACTTGTGGCTTCGGTGCACCCGGCAATCAATTGCCCAGCTCATAGCCTTATTGCTCATACGAAGTTTCCTTCCGTGTTTTCGAGTTCTTCTTTTTTGGAAACGAGGCAGTCGGTTGCCGCCTCATAGTGCGCCATCACCCGGCCAGGCTTGCCCATGCGGATCTTGGCGACGTTGAGTTCCATGACGCCCTTGGCGGCGTCTGCAGCCATCCACCAGTCCAGCCACTTCTTGCCGGCAGGTGTGTCCTTTGCCCCGTGTGGAGGCTCAGCGCGCTCGATGTAGTATTCATCGCGGTAGACGAAGATCACGATGTCAGCGTCCTGCTCGATCGCGCCTGAGTCTCTCAGGTCCGAAAGGATCGGCCGCTTGTTGTCGCGTTCCTCGCATTTGCGTGACAGCTGGGACAAGGCGATGACGGGAATGCCCATCTCTTTCGCCAGGCGTTTCAATGCGGCGCTGGTGCGAGCCACGGCGCTTGCCATGTTCTCACCGCGATCAATCATCAGGTTCATGATCTGCAGGTAGTCTATGACCACGAGATCAAGGCCCCCTGCGCGTCGTTTAAGGGCCCTACAGCGCGCGGCGATGTCCGGGGCGGACAGTGCAGGCGTCTCATCGAGGTAAAGCGTGTCAGGGATCGCCTCACGGCCACCACGCAGGATCGCCAGTTCGTTCTGGCCAAGTGATCCATCGTTGGCGGAGACGTATTCAACCGAACCGATGCCCGTCTTGCGCGCCATCTGCGACATCAAGCGAACGTCCTGCTCCCGCTTCTCCATTTCGAGAGAGAAGAAGCCGACGATCTTTCCGTCACCGGCAACCGACGCGGCGATGTTCCCGGCGGTGCCCGACTTGGCCATGCCTGGCCGGCCGGCGATGATGATAAGGTTGCCCGAGCGAAGCCCGCCCAGGCGCTTGTCGAGGTCAGGCAGGCCCGTCATCAGTCCGGTAACAGTTCCAGGCTTGCCGTTCTTCACGCGGTCTTCGAGTTCAGCGAAGGCGCGCTTTGAGGATTCAGACGATGCTTCCCATGCAGAGGCCCGCATCTTGCGGTCTTCGATCTCTTGCAGGCGCGTATGGGCCAGTGCAATCCAGTCCGAAGGTCGCTCGCCATCTTGCGGCGTCTGCACCGCAGCATGGACATCAGCGGTCATGGTGACCAGTGCGCGCCGAATAGACAGGTCGCGGACCATCAGCGAATAGTCGGTGATCTCCGAGCCGAATACAGCGGCGTCCAGGAGCTGGCCCAGATATTCAGATCCACGCTCACCAGTGAAGTTACCATCGATCGTGAAGCGTTCGGCGAGCGTCACACCGTCAGCGGTCTTCCCGCTTTCGATCATTGCCGCCATGTGCTGAAACAGCTTCTGGTGGTTCATGGCATAGAAGTCATCGGGGCGAAGGATCTCGCGCACCCTGTCGTAGACCATGTTGTCAAAGAGGATTGCTCCCAGCACCGCAGCCTCAGCGTCGAGGTCATGCGGAGGGGCTGAGTGTTCAGACATCAGCTTTCTCCAGTACAGTTAGAAGCGGGCCCCAATCCCTGACCATCGCGTCGGCCCAGCCCTGGTATGTCTTTGCGCGGGCTGCTGCCCGGCCCGGAGATTTGCCCAGCTTGTTCTGTCCGCTGTCGGTCTGGTTGCTCCAGCGCTCAACCATCTTGCCGGATCCGATAGGCCATTCGACCATGCGGCCAGGCACACGCAGTTCAGGATGCTTGACCAGCGGTGGCAGTCCGGTGAGCCAGTAATCGGTTGTCTTGCTCGCATCCTCGCCGAACTCGTAGGGCTGGATGGACATGCTCCACGGGCCAAGGTTCGACTGTGTGCCGAGGATCCCGCGCGGATTCTCGAAGGCGACGTGCAGTGCGCTCTGGCTGGCCATCCGGTGCAGAGCCTCTGCTTCCCGTATGGCCTTGGTGCGAAGGTGATGCTTGGGCTTCCCGGCGGCATAGTGGGCATTGCCACTGACAGCGAGGCCGGTGCACTCATAGTGGCAGATAATGATCTGCCAGCGCTTGGCCCGGCAGGCGTCCAACCAGTCGCGCTGCATGTGCGGGCCTTCGGTATCCGACGGCTCAAGGTCGCAGGAAATGAATGGAATGCCGGCTGCGTTGAAGGCGTTACGAATGACGCCGGAGCGCTCGCCCGCGACAAGGCCGACTGCTTCTTCAAACATCGCGGCCCCCTTTGGAGAAATCGAGCGGGGTTACCCGGACGATCACACAAGGATTGTCTGACCATTCCTTCTCGACCACGAGGCGGACAATCTGGCGATCGTCCTCGTACACGACGCCATTCATCCCATCGCAGACAATCTTGGCGATGTTGTCGCAATCCTTTGGGTCCATGCAAGGAATGCGACCGGCGCGAGCGGCGCGCTTCTTGTAAAGAGGCCAGGACTTGGGCATGCCCAGATGCGCAACAACGGTGACAGCGCATGGGTCTGCCATCGGCCCATATCCTTTCATCGCGGCGTTGGCCCATGTGCGAATTATCGCCAGGTACTTGTCGTGCTTTTTGTGATTGAATATGCGGACGAACTTGCCACGAGAGTCAGCCCTCGGTCGCATCCACGGCGTAGGATCGCCCGGCACCACGAATGATACCGCGCGATCCTTTAGTGCCATATTGGTGAGGTCGACCCCCATCAATCAGCTGCCTCAAGTTCATCTTCATCGTCGATGTCGAGGTCGTCTTCCTCGTCATAATCATCGTCGTCATCGCAGCCATCAGAAGCGTTCGCGATCTCAACGGCGCTTGGCCGACGTGGTGGGGCTTTGGCTTCCCCGTCAAATTCAGCTGCATCAAGGGCGCGCTGCTGTGCCGGCGTCATCGCTGAGGCGACATCATCGGCCGACACGTCATCGAACATGTCTTTCTGGTCAGCGAGGCCAAGGACGCGGATATAGTGGATCAGGTGGCGAAGCTCTGCCGCGCGATCGGTTTCCGACATCTTCTTCAGCGACAAGCAGCGCTTCAGAACCTTGAAGTTGATGTTGTCTTGTTTCTCGGCGTTCTTCTTCAGCGTCGAGATTGCCTGAGCGGCTTGGGCGGCATCGGTGCCATTGGTTTCCAGATCGTCGAGGTATTTGGTCAGCACTTCGGCCGACGGCATCACGTCGTTTGACAGTGACATACGGGATTCCTCCTGTGGGCGCCGAGGACAGGAAGCGGGGCCCCGGCTTTCCCGCTGGGGCTCAAACCGGTTTACGAAGATCCGGTTCGAAAAAGTCGTCGGGGTAAACGGGAATGCCGAGCGCCTGCGCCGCGGTCAGGATCTGAACCTGGTTCTTGTGCGAAATACTGTTCGCGGCAGACCAATCCGAAATTGTGTTTGTGGCCCGACCGACGGCTTGCGCCAGCCGGGACCGCGTTTCGAATCCCTTCGCAAGAAGGTGTTCGACGACATTGAAGGGTTCGTTGTTTTCCATGGCGGTATCGGATATATCGGTTTTATCTGATTTTCAACCGATATTTCCGATTATGGACCGATTAGCGCCCATTAACCCGATGCGGTATATAGTCCGTGCCAATGGAGGTGCCAGCTATGACCTATCGGATCGAACTCGGAAAGCGGATCAAAACTGCCCGCCGCCGGGCCGGAATCAGGCAACTCGACGTTGCCGAAAAACTGGACGTTGGGCAGGCCACGGTCTCTGGCTGGGAGAATGGAGCTTATGCGCCTGATGACGATGTGCTCTCCAGCTCGCAGAACTTTCAATGTCGATGCGAAGACTGATCGGCACCCAACCGCCGGCCGGATCAACGACGACTTCAGCAGCACTGTAATGATACCAGAATACCCGCTTCAGGTGGCTGCCGGCGGTGGCGCGCTGATCGAGGAAAGCGCACCGACAAGTTACTGGCCGTGGCCGAAACGCTTCTTCCAAACGATGGACTGGAACCCCGCATGGTTCATGGTCCTGACCGTGACCGGTGATTCGATGGAGCCCACGCTGCGCTCTGGTGACAAACTCCTGGTTGATTCAACGCGCAACAACCCGGCAGTGCCCGGCCTCTATGTTCTGGGGCTGGAGGACATGGCCGTCGTCAAACGGATAGAACTGATTCCCGGCTCGAATCCCTCCCGGCTACGGATAAGTTCCGACAATCAGCTCCATCACGCCTACGAAACAGACGCCAGCACTGTTAAAATCATCGGATGGGTCGCCGCCAAAGTGTCGCGGCTATAGGGGAATATCCAATTTAATCGGAAATATCGGTTTTCCCGATTGACCATATTCGATATTTCCGATATTCGGTTCTTCATTCTTGGAGGAACCGAACATGCTTTCCAATCACATTGCAGGCCCCGCTTCTGAGGAAGACCGCGCTCGACTGGCGCGTCTGAGCGAGGATGAGATTCGCCTTGTTATAGCGATGGCGCCGGCGATGCCGGATGACCTCTCCCGTGCGCTTGACGCACTACCTGATCTTCAGCGCTCGCATGAACTGGCTGCGAGGATCGCGGCATGAACGATCCCGAACAGATACCAGGATTGCCGATCCTGATCGCCATCCTCATTGGGTACGGCGTCACTCTTGGTGCGATCGCATGGGCCTTGGGCTGAGTGCGCGTGATCATGTGGGTGTCTCATGACCGGCTTCGTCGACGCTCCCCCCGCGACTTGGAGCGCTCACTATGAGGCCCAGCGCGCGGTGAACATGCTCCGCATCATCGCCATCAAGGAAATGGTCAACGGCGTGTGCCGGAAGCGACCGCTCGCAATCGTCAGGCCAATGACTGCAGCGCGCCCTCGATGGGAAACAGACAGGCTTCGACTATGCCGGCGGCCGCGGTGAATGGCTCAATCAACAGAAGGAAGATGCCGCGTGAAATACGCTCCAACTCAATATCAATATACCGAACAGCAGATGCGAGCGCTGACGGATGGCGCGACCATGATCTTCGACACGATTACGGAAGCGGCGACTGAATGCCGGTGTCACGTCTGCATTATCGGCAATGCGATCACCACGCTGGCCGTCAACTACACGGACTTCGGCACGGTGCCGCTCGATGATGTGATCAACGGTCTGTTCTGCGGCGTCCTGCAAACCGTTCAGTCGTCCACTACCCTGACTGAAGATCACAAACGCGGTGTGCTGGCTGCGATTGCCGAGCAACTTATGACACAGGCGGTGCAATCATGACCCCAGGCGTTTATTTGCACCTCGATTTTTCAGAGTACCTTGCCGTCGACGCGCTTGGCTCATCCGATATGAAGACGCTTCTGCGCGCACCTGCCGACTGGTGGTATGATTCTCGGTACAACCTTGATCGGGTCAGGCCGGATCGTGAGAAGCATTTCATTCTCGGCTCTGCCCTGCACGCCATCCTGCTCGAAGGCGAGGCCGCGTATAATGCGCAGTTCTCGGTGGCGCCGGATCCGCGCGAACATCCTCATGCAGCGCGCACGATCGAGGATCTGAAAACGCTGCTCGATGCCAACGAGATCGCGTTCCAGGTCTCGAAGATGAAAAAGAAATCCGACTTCGTGGAACTCGCCGTCGAGGAAGGGCTTGGCCAATACGTCTGGGATGCGATTTGCGAGGCCCACACAGCCCGTGTTGAAGATGGGGCATCACCCCTATCCCATGCTGAACACAACGCGCTGCTGCACATGTCAGCGCTGGTGCAGAGCCACCCCGAGATCGGCCCCGGCCTTCTCGGTGGAATGTCCGAGGTCAGCGTGTTCTGGTATCGCGAAGGGGCAGACGACATTCTCTACCGTGCCCGCTTCGATACGCTGGCAAAGACGTTCAGCGGTGACCTGAAGTCCATGTCGAACTGGCAGGGCAGAGATCCGGCCCATGCCGCTATCCGACAGATCGTCGAGCTTGAGTATGATATTCAGGCCACGCTCTACCAGGAAGCCCGTGAGGAACTGCGCAAGTTCGTCAAGGCCGGCAAGGTCTGGACCGGCGGTGAGGACAAGTGTCTTACCACGGAAGACGACATGGAGAAGATCAAGGCGATTGCTGCCAGCGATTCATGGGTGTGGATCTGGCTGTTCCAGCAACTTCGCGACGACACCGGCACGCGCCCCAAGGCGCCGGTCCTGATCCCGCGCTTCTATCGTCCGTCATCGATCGAGGAGATCAAGCAGTCGGTCGAGGAGGCTAAGTCTGGCGATCAGTCTGCCGGTTTCGACATGATGACCCAAGCCTGGCTGAAGATCGAGAAGGCCACAGCCAACTACCGCTCATTCCGTGACACGCTCGGCTCGACACGCCGTGGATGCACGTGGATCCCAACCACGAAATTCTCGACGAGCAACTGGCTGCTGCCGGGCTCGCATACAAAGGAGTTTAATAGACAACATGAACGCCAACGCCGTATCCACCCAAGCCAAACCACTCTCTCTCGTGACAACACTCGCGACGCGATATGGTATGGAAGCCGCTCCATTCCGTAATGCTGTGAGATCGGTTTGCTTCCCTGCAAAGAGCAATATCTCTGACGCTCAGGAAGCGGCCTTTTACATCGTCTGCAACGAGTACGGATTGAACCCCATCCTCAAGGAGATCTATGCGTTCCCGACTCTAGGCGGCGGCATTCAGCCCATTGTCGGCGTCGACGGCTGGAGCCGTATGATGAACGATCACCCGGCCTACGATGGGTTGTCATTTAACGATGATGTGGATGACAAAGGAAACGTGGTTTCGATCACCTGCGAGATCTATCGCAAGGATAGGACGAACCCAATATCCGCGACTGAGTATCTGGCTGAGTGTAAGCGCAACACAGATCCGTGGAAGCAGTGGCCCCGCCGCATGCTTCGTCACAAGGCCATGATCCAGGCGGCGCGTTATGCTTTGGCTTCTCGGGCATCATGGAACTGATGAATTCGACCGGGATGAAGGACATCACGCCACGCCAAACCGCCGGCGCTGCAACTTTCGACATGGTTACTGGTGAGGTCAAAGAGGTCGCCGAGGAATCGGAAGCCTTAGACCAAGCCGAACCAGAAGAAGCCGAAGATGATGGCTTTGCCGATGGAGACTACATCGAAGCTGAGACTGAGGCCGCGCCAACGGAAGCTGAGGAAGCGGCACCGGTCGAGACTGAGGCCAAGCCTGCTCAGCGTGAAGCACCTAAGCCACCATCCCGCATGCCTGTCGCTGGATCGAAGGGTGCGATTGCATGGGCGGAAACCTACAGCGCCTGGTGGAAGTCTCTGACCAAGGAGCAACGCGCAGCTGACGGCGACACCTACGACAGGGGCGCCGACGCTGCGAGCAATACCAGCGAGAAGGCTCGCGACATCATCACCGAGGCGATGAACTCGCCTGCAACTGACGAGGATATGGGACAATGAACACCGCAGAAACCATCGCCCCCATCGGGCACAACTCTGCTGCCGTCGGCGAAATGATCGAGGCAGATCCATCTGTCATCTACCGGGAGGAAGGACTGGTCGAGCAATTGCTCGCCGCCATCCAGCAGGAGATCGACGACAACCCACCAGACCTGAAGACGACTGCCGGGCGCAAGGCCATTGCCACCCTGTCGCGCTCGATCTCGACGCGGAAGGTTCAGATCGAGACTGCCGGCAAGGCCCTCACAGAAGAACACCGCAAGGCCGTCAGTGCCGTGAACGACATCAAGAAGGTTGTTGTCGATGGCATGGACGCTCTGCGTGATAAGGCCCGTGCACCGCTCGATGCGTGGGAACAGGCCGAAGACGACCGCGCCAGCCGCGCCGATACGATCGAGGCCACGCTCGCCCGGCTACCACAACAACCTGCCGGGGCCACTGTCGCTGACATCGACGCGGCCGTGATCGAGTTGCAGGCGCTGGGTATCGACGAGGCCACGT
>FUWD013237081.1_pt22 | contig 19553 bp, 16 predicted proteins | sample 1063281 | NCBI WGS metagenome assembly FUWD01 (sample SAMEA79048168, study PRJEB19326) | metagenome | biome: marine | reverse complement strand
TAGATTTTCCTATGTTTGAAAAAACAGAGGAAGGACGATGGACATTTACACACAACCCTTTTTCCATGCCAGCAATCTATGATTTAGAAAAGCACATGAATGGAGAAGGAGAAGAAATAGGAACAATAATTGCCCAACAATACGATTTAATCTTAAATGGTTATGAAATTGGTGGAGGTTCAGTTCGTGCACACAAATCAGAAATTTTAGAAGCAACTTATAAAAATATGGGTTACGATAAAGAAGAAATGATGAAAAGTGTTGGAACGATGTACAAAGCTTTTCAATACGGAGCCCCACCTCATGGAGGAATTGCGTGGGGAGTTGACAGATTAATGATGATTTTAGAAAAGAAAGCTTCTATCAGAGAAGTAATGGCATTTCCAAAAACAGGTTCATCTGAAGATTTATTATTTAATGCACCTTCTATCTTATCCGATAAAAAAGTAGAAGAAATGAATGTAAAGATTATTAGAAACTAGACGTAATTTCTTTGATTTCAAAAAAAAGTATCTTTAAAAATCTCGCAAATGCGAGATTTTTTTAATTTACTAAATTTCGATCTACATTAAAATTTGATAAATTAAAATTAAAATCATTTTTAAGCCATTTAAGGAGTTTTTCCGTTTTTAACAAATGTTGATAATTTTAAAACAAAATCGCTAAAAAGACTTTAAATCAATTGATAAAATCGTAAATTTGGGTTTAATAAGTTCGTTTTTAAAACGGATTTCATCAACCTAAAAAATTAATAATTCACTTTTATAATGAGCGAAGACAAAAAAAATAATTATGATGCTTCCAGTATTCAGGCATTAGAAGGGATGGAGCATGTAAGAATGCGTCCATCTATGTATATTGGAGATGTTGGTACGAGAGGTTTACACCATTTAGTATATGAAGTTGTAGATAACTCTATTGATGAAGCTATGGGTGGTTATTGTGACACAATTAATGTTACTATTAACGAAGATAATTCTGTTACAACTAAAGATAATGGTCGTGGAATTCCTGTTGGAATACACGAAAAAGAAGGCGTTTCTGCTTTACAGGTTGTAATGACAAAGATTGGTGCTGGAGGTAAATTTGATAAAGATTCTTACAAAGTTTCTGGAGGTTTACATGGTGTAGGTGTTTCTTGTGTAAACGCATTATCAGAACACTTAACTGCAACCGTTCATAAAGATGGTAAACTTTGGCAACAAGAATATTCTAAAGGAAAAGCATTATATCCCGTAAAAACTATTGGAGAAACTGACTTTAACGGAACCGTTGTTACTTTTTTACCAGACAAAACTATTTTTACACAAACTACGGAATTCAACTATGATACGTTGGCATCTCGTTTGCGAGAATTGTCTTATTTAAATAAAGGAATTACAATTACTTTAACAGATAACCGTACAGCTGATGATGAAGGGAATTTTACTACAGAGGTTTTTCATAGTGATGAAGGATTGCCTGAGTTCATTAGATATTTAGATTCTACTCGCGAGCAATTAACTGCGAATATAATTTCAATGGAAGGTGAGAAAAATGGAATTCCTGTTGAAGTTGCGATGGTTTATAATACTTCGTACTCAGAGAATTTACATTCTTATGTAAACAATATTAACACACATGAAGGAGGAACGCATTTATCTGGTTTTAGAAGAGGTTTAACGCATACATTAAAAAAATATGCAGATGAATCTGGATTACTTAAAAATGTAAAGTTCGAAATTGCTGGTGATGATTTCCGTGAAGGATTAACTGCAATTATTTCTGTAAAAGTACAAGAGCCACAATTTGAAGGACAAACTAAAACCAAATTAGGAAATAGGGATGTATCTTCTGCAGTTTCTCAAGCAGTTTCAGAAATGTTAACGGACTACTTAGAAGAAAACCCTAATGATGCTAAAATAATTGTTCAAAAAGTAATTTTAGCAGCAACAGCAAGACACGCAGCGCGTAAAGCCAGAGAAATGGTACAACGTAAAACGGTCATGTCTATTGGTGGTTTACCTGGTAAATTATCTGATTGTTCAGAAACTGATCCAGCACAATGTGAAATTTTCTTAGTTGAGGGAGATTCTGCAGGTGGAACAGCAAAGCAAGGGCGTGATAGAAACTTTCAGGCGATTCTTCCACTTCGTGGAAAAATCTTGAATGTTGAAAAGGCGATGCAACATAAGGTTTTTGAAAATGAAGAAATCAAAAATATGTTTACAGCTTTAGGTGTTTCTATAGGTACAGAAGAAGATCCAAGAGCGTTAAATTTATCTAAAGTACGTTACCATAAAGTAGTTATTATGTGTGATGCCGATGTCGATGGTTCTCACATTGCTACATTAATATTAACATTCTTCTTTAGATATATGAGAGAAATGGTAGAACAAGGGTATATCTACATTGCAACTCCGCCTCTATATTTAGTGAAAAAAGGTCAAAAAAGAGAATATGCTTGGGATGACAATCAACGTGATTTAATTGCGCAACAAATGGGCGGTACTGTGAATATACAACGTTATAAAGGTCTTGGTGAAATGAATGCTGACCAACTTTGGGATACCACAATGAATCCTGAATTTAGAACTTTAAGAAAAGTTGTAATTGATAGTGCTACTGAAGCTGATAGAGTATTTTCTATGTTAATGGGGGATGAAGTTCCACCGCGTAGAGACTTTATAGAAAGAAATGCGAAGTACGCTAATATAGATGCATAATTAATTGATTTACAGTCGAATAAAAAACACTCTTATTTTAAGAGTGTTTTTTTTTATTTTATATCTTAGCTAAGAATAATATCAAATTTAAATATTAACTAAAAACAATTACAGCATGAAAAAGTGTATTTTAATTTTTATAAGTGTTTTCGCCTTAACTTCTAATACAAAAGCTCAAGACGGTTTTGAAGGATACCTTTTGGCAGACAGTAATGATCGAGCTAAGTTAATCGATGCTTACGTCAACCCAGCTATGAAAGGTTTAATTTATGGTATGAATAATGGCTGGTATCATACAGCTAAAGTTCATAAACCTTTTGGTTTTGATATTGCAATCGGTTTAAATGCATCATTTGCCCCAGAAGAAGAAGAAATGTTTAGTCTATCTGGATTAACATCTATCAATACAGGTTCAATCACAGCTGCTACTTTTGCTGGCTCGGAAAACACGAGACCACTTACAACTATTAGTTTCGCAGAAAACAATGTTACTTATAACACAACCTTTAATGCTCCAGGAGGTAAAAAAGAGAGTTTACCATTAAGTGCAGTTCCTGCTCCAGCAGTTCAGTTAAGTCTAGGCTTGCCTGCAAAATTTGAAGTAAGTCTACGCTTAGTCCCTAAAATTGGAGATGATAATGTAAAAGGTCGTTTGTTTGGTATTGGACTAAAAAAAGAAATTACTAGTTGGTTTGGACCAATCGATAAAACACCCTTACATGTCTCTCTACTAGCAGCCTATACGACGATGACTGTTGATTACAATATAAATAGTAGTGGGGATATTTCTGTTCAGGATGGATTAGCAGAATTTAAATTGAATTCTTACACGGTTCAGGCAATTGCATCATTGAATTTTCCTATTATAAACTTTTATGGAGGAATAGGATATGGCGCAGGAAACTCAACTCTTAAAATGACAGGAGATTACACTTTAAATTACGGACCTCTTTCAAGAACAATATCTGATCCAATTAACTCTGAATTTGACGCAGGTAGTTTTAGAACAACTATTGGAAGTAGATTAAGTTTAGGTTTTTTCAAAATCTTTGGAAGCTATACTTTACAAGAGTATAATACTGTAAATTTAGGAATAGCAATAAGTCTTCGGTAACAATAAAATATTATTTTAGTTAAAAAAGACATCATTTTATGATGTCTTTTTTAATTTATTAAATATATAGTTTTCAATTATTTATCATACTTTTGTATCTCTTTTAAATTAACACAATTAAAATATATTTATATGAAAATTACAGTTGTTGGTGCAGGTGCAGTGGGTGCAAGTTGTGCAGAATACATAGCGATTAAAGACTTCGCAGCAGAAGTTGTTATTTTAGATATTAAAGAAGGTTTTGCCGAAGGTAAAGCAATGGATTTAATGCAAACTGCCTCACTAAATGGATTTGACACAAAAATTACTGGAAGCACAAACGATTATACCAAAACTGCGAATTCTGATATTTGCGTAATAACATCTGGAATTCCTAGAAAACCAGGAATGACTCGTGAAGAATTAATTGGGATTAATGCTGGAATTGTAAAGATGGTTTCTGCTAGTTTAATAAAGCATTCACCAAATACAATTATAATTGTTGTTTCTAATCCTATGGATACAATGACTTATTTAGTTCATAAAACGACAGGTCTACCTAAAAACAGAATTATTGGAATGGGTGGCGCATTAGATTCTGCACGTTTCAAATATAGATTAGCAGAAGCTTTAGGAGCTCCTATTTCTGATGTAGACGGAATGGTAATTGGAGGTCATTCTGATAAAGGAATGGTTCCTTTAACTAGACTTGCAACTCGTAACTCTGTTCCTGTTTCTGAATTTATTTCTGAAGAAAGATTAGAACAAGTTTTACAAGACACCAAAGTTGGTGGCGCAACATTAACAGGTTTATTAGGTACTTCTGCTTGGTATGCTCCTGGAGCTGCAGTTAGTGCATTAGTGCAATCGATAGCTTGTGATCAAAAGAAAATATTTCCTTGTTCAGTTTTATTAGAAGGTGAATACGGCTTAAATGATTTATGTATTGGAGTTCCTGTTATTTTAGGTAAAAACGGAATTGAAAGCATTGTAGAAATAAACTTAAGTGATGCTGAAAAAACACACATGCAAGAATCTGCAACTGGTGTTTCTAAAACAAACGGCTTATTAGAATTATAAAATATAGTTACTTCTTTCTATATTAACCATAAAAAAAACCAGCCAAAAGGCTGGTTTTTTTTATGGTTAATATTTTTTTTACTCTATAAACTAAGACAATCCAGAGATAACACCATTATTATCAATCGTCATGTTTTCTGAAGCAGGAATTGCAGGTAAACCAGGCATGCGCATCATTTTTCCTAAAACAGGAATTACAAATTGCGCTCCTGCAGCTATTTCAATTTCTCTTACAGTTACGGTAAAACCTTCTGGCCTTCCTATTAATGATTGATTATCAGAAAAAGATTTTTGTGTTTTTGCCATACAAATCGCAAAATCGTTAAATCCTAATCTGTCGATTCGCCTTAAATTTAACTGCGCTAACTTACTGTATTCCACGTTTGCTGCACCGTAAATTTCTTTCGCAATAATTTCTATTTTTTCTTTTATTGGAGATTTCCATTCATATAAAGGTTTGTATTGAGTCGCTTTATTTTCAACCACATTTACAACTGCTTTTGCTAAATTTTTAGTTCCTTCACCTCCTTTTGCCCAACCTTCAGACAAAACTGCTTCAACGCCTAAACTTGCACATTTTTCAATTATAAAATCTACTTCTTGATCTGAATCAGATATAAAAGAATTTATTGCCACAACTGGCTCAATATTAAATTTTCTAATATTCTCTATATGCTTTTCCAAGTTTTTAAACCCTTCAACAACCTTTTTTAAATTTGGTGTATTATATTCTTGTGGTTTTGCTCCTCCATGGTGACGTAAAGCTCTAATTGTAGCGACTAAAACGACACATTTAGGATTTAGATTTGCAAATTGTGATTTTATATTCAAGAATTTTTCCGCTCCTAAATCTGCCCCAAAACCTGCTTCTGTAACTACGTAATTAGATAAAGACAACCCCATTTTAGTAGCAATGATTGTATTGGTTCCTTGCGCTATATTTGCAAAAGGACCTCCATGAATTATAGCCGGATTCTCTTCTAAAGTTTGAACCAAATTCGGTTTTATAGCATCTTTTAATAAAATTGCCATTGCATTCTCCGCTTTTAAATCACGAGCAAAGACAGGTGTATTATCATATCTAAAACCTATAAAAATATCACCTAATCTTTTCTTTAAATTATCCAGATCTGATGCCATACAGAGAATAGCCATCACTTCTGAAGCAGGAGTAATATTAAACCCATCTTGTCTTGGAACTCCATTTAAAGTTCCTCCTAACCCAATTGTAATATCTCTTAGAGAACGATCGTTCATATCTATGACACGTTTCCAAAGAATTGTTCTAGGATCTATATTTAGATTATTGGTTTTACTTTGGATATTGTTATCAATTAAAGCAGACAGTAGATTATTGGCTTTTTCAACAGCGTTAAAATCACCTGTAAAATGCAAGTTAATGTCTTCCATAGGCACAACTTGGGAATACCCCCCACCGGCAGCTCCACCTTTTATTCCAAAAACAGGACCTAATGACGGCTCTCTTAAGACAACTGTAGCTTGTTTACCTATTTTATTTAATCCTTCCGTTAAGCCAATAGAAACTGTTGTTTTACCTTCCCCAGCTGGCGTAGGAGTTAAAGCAGTAACTAATACTAAATTATTTTTAGCAACCTTCGCATCATCAATTAAAGACAAAGGAAGCTTCGCTTTATATTTTCCATACATCTCTAAATCATCTTCAGCAACCTTTAATTTAATAGCAATATTTTTTATGTGTTGTAGTGTTTTTGCTTGCGCAATTGCAATATCTGATAAATGTGTCATTTTAATATTTTAGGCGTTATGATTTTATGAATTTCAGCTAATAAATATAGGCAAATTTAAGACTGTGCAATATTTATAAATTTAGTAATTAGAAAATCATTCAAAAAACACCTTCATAAATGTGATAAAATAATTGCTTAGGCTACTTTGATGTACTATATTTGCTCGTTTTAAAAAAAGGTCGACATAAAATAAATAACATGCAAAACAAAGGACTTATTAAATTATTCGCAATTCTTTTTGGATTAGTGAGTTTATATCAATTATCATTTACCTTTTTAGCCAATAAAGTTGAAGATGATGCAGCTACCTATGCTAAAAGTAAAGTAACTGACAATGACGCAAGACAAAAAGCTACTTTTGAAAGAAAGTATTTAGACAGTGTTGCCAATAAAAACATCTTAGATATTGGTGTTGCACAGTATAGCTACAATGACGTAAAAGACAAAGAAATGAATCTTGGTCTTGATTTAAAGGGTGGTATCAATGCAATTTTACAAGTCTCTGTAAAAGAAGTTTTAAAAAGTTTAACAAATGATTCAAAAAACGAAGCTTTCAACAATGCGTTAAATGCAGCTGATGGAAGACAGAAAGAGAGTAATTCGAATTACTTAGACCTGTTTTTTGAAGAATTTGAAAAAATTGCTGGAGCTACAAAATTAAGTGATCCTTCTATTTTTGGAACGAAAGCTTTAAGCGAAAAAATAACATTTAACGAAGCGAATGCTACCGTTAAAGAAACTTTACAAGAAGAAATTAATAGTTCTATTATTACTACTCTTGAAGTATTAAGAAGTAGAATTGATAAGTTTGGTGTTTCGTCTCCTAAAATTCAAAGAATTGGAAACTCAGGTAGAATTCAAATTGAATTGCCAGGAGCTAGAGATATTGAGCGTGTTACAAAACTAATTACGAGTAAAGCTGAATTACAGTTTTGGGAAGTACATACAAATGCAGAAGTTCAAAACTTTTTCTTTGCTGCAAATGCTAAAGTTGCTGAATTGTTAAAAGATGATGCTGTTTTAGATGTAGAAAAAGATTCTCCTAAAAAAGATGATATTGATGCTTTATTAGGTGAAACTGCAGATTCTACGAAAGTTCAAAAGAACTTATTTACATACTTATTTCCAAATGTCGCACAATCTCAACAACAATTAAGCTCTTTAGTTGCTCAAGCTAAAGTTTTAGATACTGCAACAGTAAACAATTTATTAGCTAAAAAAGAAATAAGAGCTTTATTACCTATAGAATTGAAATACACCAAATTTTTATGGGATTACAAATCTACAAATGCAGATGATGGTTCAGAGTTAATTGGTTTATATGCAATTAAAGGAAATAGAAATGACAAACCAACCATTGAAGGAGATGTTATTTTAGATGCAGGTCAAGTATTTGATCAACTAAACAAACCAGAAGTTAGTATGACTATGAATAGTTCTGGTACGAAACAATGGGCAAAAATGACTGGTGATAACGTTGGAAGCTTTGTTGCTGTTGTTTTAGACGATTATGTATACACTGCTCCTTCTGTAAATCAAGCTATTACTGGTGGTAGAACTTCTATATCTGGAGGGACGATGACAGTTGCTGAAGCAGAAGATATTTCTACCGTATTAAAAGCGGGTAAATTACCAGCTGCTGCAAGAATGATTCAAGCACAAATAGTTGGACCTTCTTTAGGTCAAGAAGCAATTGATGCAAGTTTCATTTCTTTTGGATTAGCTATTCTTTTGGTTTTACTTTGGATGATTTTATACTATGGAAAAGCTGGTTTATATGCTGATGTTGCATTAGTAGTAAATATTTTATTCATCTTCGGAATTTTAGCCTCTTTTGGTGCTGTGTTAACTTTACCTGGTATTGCAGGTATTATTTTAACAATCGGTATGTCTGTGGATGCAAACGTGATTATCTTTGAAAGAATTAAAGAAGGATTAGGTCTTAAAAAAGGATTAAAACAATCTGTAGAAGAAGGATTCTCTGTTAAAGGAGCTTTATCTGCAATTATTGATGCGAACATTACGACCCTATTAACAGGTATTATCTTATTTGTTTTTGGTACAGGACCAATTAAAGGTTTTGCATTAACCTTAATGATAGGTATTGCTACTTCATTATTTACAGCTGTATTTATTACACGTATTTTAATTGATAGAGCCGCAAATAAAGGAAGTGATTTAACTTTTAACACTACCGTTTCAAAAGGATGGTTCCAAAACATAAATGTTGAGTTCTTAAAGAAACGTAAAATTGCTTATATCGTTTCTGGAGCAATTATAGTTGCAGGAATTGTTTCTATTTTCTCTATCGGATTAAAACAAGGAGTTGACTTTAAAGGAGGCCGTTCTTATGTCGTTCGTTTCGATCAATCAATGAGTGCTACTGAAGTTGCAGGAACTTTAAAAGACGTTTTTGGTACAGCTCCTGAAGTAAAAACTTATGGTTCTGATAATCAATTAAAAATTACAACAGTTTATAAAATTGAAGAAGAAGGTCAAAGCGTAGATGAAGAAGTTCAAAATGCTTTATTTACAGGATTAAAATCATATTTAGGAACAACTTCATACAACCAATTTAAACCAGGTTTCGAAAAACAAGGAGCAGGTGTAATGAGTTCGATTAAAGTAGAACCTTCAATTGCAGATGATATTAAAACATCAGCATTATATGCAGTATTTGGTTCTTTATTAGTCGTTTTCCTATACATCTTATTACGTTTTAGAAAAGTATCTTTCTCAATTGGTGCTGTAATTGCAGTTTTTCATGATGTATTAATTGTACTAAGTGTATTCTCTATTACTTATAGCTTTATGCCTTTTGATATGGAAATTGGTCAATCATTTATTGCCGCCATACTAACAGTGGTCGGTTACTCTCTAAATGATACGGTTGTAATTTTTGATAGAATTAGAGAGTTTACAGGAATGCATCCAGATTGGAAATATAGCGAAGTTGTAGACAGAGCATTAAGTTCAACATTAGGAAGAACTATAAACACTTCATTAACAACATTATTAGTAATGATCGTAATCTTTACATTTGGTGGAGATTCTATTAAAGGGTTTATGTTTGCTTTAATCATTGGTGTAGCGGTTGGTACCTATTCATCATTATTTGTTGCAACGCCAATCATGTATGACACTTCTAAAAAAGAAGAAAAAAATAAATAATTATATTTTTAAATAAATTAAAACCGTTTTTAATTCCTGGAATGTCAGATTAAAAACGGTTTCTTCATTCAAAATATAGCTACTATATTTGTATTCTCATGAAAATCATTAAACTTCACGATTTATACTTTAAACCTTATATTAACAAGGATGAAATTTCTGCGATTGTAAAATTCCTTGCGCAACAAGTAAAAGCAAATTTACCGAAAGATGAAGTTCCTGTTTTTGTGGGAATCTTAAATGGATGCTTTCTTTTTGCTGCAGATTTCATTAGAGAGTTTAACGGAGACTGTGAAGTTTCATTTGTAAAATTAGCTTCATATAGTGGTACCTCTTCTACAGAAAAAGTAAAACAATTAGTAGGAATTAATGAAGATTTAACAGGAAGAACAGTAATTATATTAGAAGACATTATTGATACTGGTAATACACTCCAAGAAATTTACAATATATTTAGAGATAAAAACTTAAAACAACTAAAAGTTGCTACGTTATTCTTTAAGCCAGATGTATTTAGAAAAGAATTGCCAATAGATTATATCGGGAAAAATATTGAAGATAAATTTATTGTTGGTTACGGATTAGATTACAATGGATTAGGTCGAAACTACCCAGCTATATATCAATTATCAACACAACCAAAAATGAAAAACATTGTATTATTTGGTCCTCCAGGAGCAGGAAAAGGAACGCAAGCAGAATTTTTAAAAAATAGCTACGATTTAGTACATATTTCTACTGGTGATGTCTTTCGCTTCAATATTAAAAAACAAACTGAGTTAGGTTTGTTGGCCAAAAAATATATGGATGAAGGAAACCTTGTTCCTGACAAAGTAACCATTAATATGCTAAAAGCTGAAGTTGAAAGAAATGCAGATGCTAAAGGTTTTATTTTTGATGGTTTTCCAAGAACAGAATCTCAAGCAGAAGCTTTAGATGGTTTTTTATCTGAAAAAGGAGAAGAAATAAACGGAATGATAGCATTAGAAGTTCCAGAAGACACTTTAGTAGCGCGTCTATTAGAGAGAGGAAAAACTAGTGGTAGAATTGATGATACTGATGAAACAAAAATCAGGAATCGTTTTAATGAATACAATACAAAAACAGCTATTTTAGAAAGCTATTTTAAAACTCAAAATAAATACTATGGAATTAATGGTGTAGGTTCTATTGAAGAAATTACACAACGAATTTCAAAAGTGTTTGATACCCTTTAAAATGTGTAACTTTGTGCTCTTTTAAAAGCATAAGCTTTTAAATACATAGTTCGCAATGCAATTACACAATTTAACAATTACACAACAATTATGACTGAAGGAAATTTTGTCGATTATATAAAAATATATGCTTCTTCTGGAAAAGGCGGACAAGGTTCTGTGCATCTCCATAGAGAAAAGTACATTACCAAAGGTGGACCTGACGGGGGAGATGGTGGACGTGGAGGACACATTATTTTACGTGGTGACAAAAATATGTGGACGTTGTTTCATCTAAAGTTTAAACGCCATTTTAGAGCTGAAGGTGGTGGTGCAGGAAGCAAAAGTAGAAGTACTGGTCATGATGCAGAAGATATTTTTATTGATGTTCCTTTAGGAACTATTATAAGAGATGCAGATACGGATGAAATTATTGTGGAAATTACTGAAAACCAAAAAGAAGTAGTTTTATTGCAAGGAGGAAAAGGTGGACTAGGAAACTGGAACTTTAAATCTTCTACAAATCAAACTCCAAGATATTCGCAGCCAGGTATAGATGGTTTAGATGGTTGGTTTAGAATGGAATTAAAGTTATTAGCTGATGTTGGTTTAGTAGGTTTCCCAAATGCTGGTAAATCGACTTTATTATCTGTTTTAACATCTGCAAAACCTAAAATTGCAGACTATGCTTTTACTACGTTAAAACCAAACTTAGGCATTGTAGAACATAGAAATCATCAGACGTTTGTGATTGCAGATATCCCTGGTATTATTGAAGGTGCAGCAGAAGGAAAAGGTTTAGGACATCGTTTTTTACGTCATATAGAGCGTAATTCTGCTTTGTTATTCTTAATTCCTGCAGATAGTGATGATATCAATAAAGAATATGACATTCTTTTAAATGAGCTTAAAAAGCACAATCCTGAATTATTAGATAAAGACAGACTTTTAGCTATTTCTAAAACAGATATGTTGGATGAGGAATTACAAGCAGAAATAAAAGCAGAACTACCAAAAGGTGTTAAGGCTATATTTATATCTTCTATTGCTGAAACTGGTTTGCAAGAATTAAAAGATAAACTTTGGGATATGCTTAATTAAATTGGCAATGTGAAATAAAAAGTAGTTCCCTCATTAACTTGACTTTTTAAATATATTTCACCTTTATTTCTCTTGACGATTTTCTTTACCAAAGACAAACCTATACCTGTAGACTCTACATTTTTCTTTATTTCTAATTTTTCAAATAATTTAAATATTTTCTTATGGTGTTTTTCGTCAATACCAATACCATTGTCTTTTATTGAAAAAGTATAAAACTTATCGTTTTGGGTATAATCAATTTCAATTTCGCATATTTCTTTATCATTATATTTAATTGCATTCTGAATTATATTCTGAAAAATTTGAAGTATTTGAGATTTGTTAATTGTTACAAATGGTAGCTGCTTTTTGACAGTTATTAAGCAATTATTATTGTTTTTATTTAATACGATTATATCTTTTATTAAATTATCTAAATCTATCTGTTCGTAACTACTTGTTGTCTCATTTTGTAAAGAGTAATTTAAAACACCGTCTATTATCAAATCCATTTGAACTACTTGCTTATCTAATAGCATTAAGTTCTCTTTAAAAGCTGCTGTATTGTTGTTTTCTACATCATCCCTTAACCAAAAAGATAGTGCTAATATATTTCTTAAAGGTGTTTTTAAATCATGGGAAACAATGTGAGCAAAATCTTCTAAATCTTTATTCTTTTCTTCTAAATCTTTGGCTCTTTTTTTTAAATCTGATGTTCTTTTTATTTTACCTTTTTCTAACCCTTTATTTTTCTTATGAAGAACGCTTCTATACCTTGTAGCATCATTTAAAAGTATCAAAGCAAAGATAAATATTAAAGAAAAAGAACTTAATATTGCTTTATATATAATATCATCTATTTGAGATATCATTAATTTTTGTATCAAATGAAGAAATACAGTCACCAAATAAAAATTAATAAATGTTCTATTATTAAACAATAGAACAGAACCAAATACAAAAGCATAGAAGCCTAAAATAAAGCGGATATTAAAACTATTAAGATGTAAGTTAATTAATAAATAATGAGTAAAAATTAGCATTACTAAAAAAACAATCCAACCATAAAAATGAGTAACTGTTTTTTTAAAAATAAAAGGTAAAATACTAGCACTAAAAAAAAATAAAGCAGAGACTTCCCTGGCTCCATCTATTCTTATGGTTTGATCACCGTAATTATTAATAAAATATGAGTAAACAAATAACAGAGGTCCTATTAAAAACAGTACTAAACTATTATTTTTGACCTCAAAACTTTCAACTGTTCCAAGTTTGTGCAATTTTTCTAGAAAGTTATTCATATATGGAATATCAATTAAAATTGATATATTTTTACTAGGGGGGGTTAAAAAAACATGAATTATGCAGATATAATATTTTTTATTTAAAACTTACAATCAGTCTTTAAATAAGATTCTTATAGGCAATCTATACATCGTAGTTACTGGTATTCCTCTTTTAATAGCAGGATAAATATACGTTAATTTTTGAACACTTTCGTGTAATAAACTATCTAACTGAGGTAATTGCTTTTTTAAATTTTCTGTTGAGGTAATTTCTTGAAAAATAACTTCTCCCTTTTTGGTGATTAAAATATCAACAAAAACAACTTCATCAATAGAATCTTTAATTGTTAAAGAGTGATTTTGCAACTCAGCTCCTATTTTTTTGTGAATGGTATTTCTAAAACAAGTAGCCTTTTTTGTTTTATCAATAAGAGAATCACATGCTTTAAACGATGGTGAAAAATCTACTGAAGTAAAGTCCACAATGGTATCTAAAACATGTAAGTCTTTATTTTTTGTAAATGATAATTTATCGCACGAAGTGCAAAAAACAACGACTATCAAGAAAGTAAAAAAACGCAAAAACATAAAATAATTTATTGTGTGAAATTACTAAATTTTGTTGACATTCATTTTAAACTTTCTCCTCTTAAAAAACACTCCTTTTTAATCGCTGTTATTCTACTTCTTACAAAAATGGAGTTGTCTTCACCTATATTGTAAAAAGCTTTACTAACTGACACAAAGTATTGTCACTTCTTTTGGGAAACAAACTATCTATAAAAGAAAAAGTCGAAGTTTGCGCTTCGACTTTTAGAATTGTAAATAACAATACAATTAAAGTTTTCTTTTTCATAGTTTTTAATTTATTCTACAATAATCGATAACGGAATAGAATATTTAACAGCGACCACTTTCCCATCCTGTTCACCAGGAATCATTTTTGGTAAAGAATTCATTACCGTGATTACTTCTTCTTTAATATCTTTATGTGGCGCTCTAACTTGCACCTCAATAATAGCTCCCTCTTTATCAATTTTAAAACCAATAAAAATTCTTTTCTTTCCCGAAGACAATCCTAAATTATTAACCATTTTAGCATCAAAGTTTTTACCAAAATGTTGTTGAACCATTTTTGAGAAACATTTTTTATCTCCAGATTCACAACCAGGAAAAGTTGGTGCTTTGTCTATTTTCATGAAGGAAACTTCTTCTGTTTCTGTAACTATTTCAGTATTATCATCTCTTTTCATTTTTGAAAAATCTATAATAGTTGCCAATACTTTTCTATTGTTTTTTCCTTTATAGATTTTGTGCGTATACATATCAGAAAACTCACTTTTAGGCAACTTATTTACTCTATCCATTGTTTCATCATATTCAGATTTTTCATTATCAGTAAGATCCCCATAAGTAACTTCTACTCCTTCTGGTACACCAGTTCCAAAATAACTATCTAAATAAGTTTCTTTTTTACCTTTACTACTAGCCTCTTCACCTTCTTTCATTTCAAAGTATCTAGTTTGTAATTCTTTTTTACTTTCAACCACATCTGCTGAAAAGTTTTCCGAACAAGAAGTATAAAAAAGCATACTTGCTAATACAGGTATCAATACTAAATACTTTAACTGATTCATTTTTTTTGATTGTTTCTTTGTCATCATAATAATTCTTTTTTTAATAAATGTTTGTTTATAAAATTGATTGACAAACGAAATGTTTTCAACCTGAAAAAAGTTGGATAGTAAATTATTTATATACGCTTCTTTGCTTTCTGATTTGGCAACAATTGCATCAGAAATATATTCATGAACGAGTGTAATTCTCTTTTGATAGAAATAAATCATAGGATTAAACCACATTGCAATTTTTAGAAATTCGAAAAACAATAAATCCAAAGAATGTTTTTGTTTGCTGTGTATTAATTCATGCTGAATGATTTTTTCTTGTTGAGAAACAGGAATTTCCTTTCCTAAAAATATATAGTTGAAAAACGAAAATGCTTTGGTTTGATTTGGGATAAAAATCAACGTGAAATCCGCTTGCTTTGCAACTTTGTATTTTCTAATTAAATTGATAATCTTACCTAATTTCATCAAAAATAACATCAAAAAAAGACCAACGCCAAACCAAAAAAAGACATTTATATAATTGCTCGATTGATAAAAAGGAATATTCTGAATTGCTTTCTGAATGACCTTTTCTGGTGAAAGCATAATTTCTGGTAAATACACAATATATTCTTGCGGAACTGCTTTTTGAAAACTTGGTATTTTCATTAAAGGAATTAAAAAAGACAAGATGGGTGTACTCAATAAATACCACCTGTTTTTTGTAAAGAAGGTTTCTTTGCTTAAAAAGAAGTCATAAATCGCCAAGAATAAAACTTGGAATAATATAACTTGAAGGATATAATTTATCATAGGTTTATTTTTTTACTGAATACTGCAACTGAAAACTAAATACTACTTCTCGATATTCACTTCTTTTAAAATGGACTCTAATTCAGCAATATCCATCTTGTTTTCTTTCACAAAAAAAGACACCATACTTTTAAAAGAACCATCGAAATAACCATTCATTAATTTGTGTAAACTTTGGTTGCTATAAGTTTCTTTTTCAATAATTGGATAATACACATATCCTCTACCCTGAGGTTTGTGTCCAACAAATTCTTTGGTTTCTAGAATTCTAATAATAGTAGAAACGGTGTTGTATGCTGGTTTTGGCTCTGGTAACTTCTCAATAACCTCTTTTACAGAAGTTTCTTGTAAATCCCACAAAACTTGCATAATTTGTTCCTCTGCTTTTGTTAATTGTTTGCTCATAATTTTCAACTAAATTGTTAGTTCAACATGGCAAATATAACTAAAAAACTAGTTTAAACTAATTATTTAGTTGAAATTAATTGTAACAAAAGAATTCTAGTTGCGTCTAATAAGTAGAAAATGATATTACAAAAGAGGAATAATTGAAGTAACCTGCTAAAAAATAGCAACAATAAAAATTATAGAAAAATTGCTATGTTCTTAACAAAAACTAGGCATTCAGAAGAAAAAATTAACTATGGATATATTTTTAGTATTACTAGGCTTCTTATTTGTATGTCTAGGAATCGTTGGTAGTTTCCTGCCAATTTTACCCGGACCTTTAACAAGTTGGATTGGCTTATTACTTTTATATATGACAAAAGCTGTTCCTTTAGATTGGACATTTCTAGGAATCACTCTTGCAATTGCTTTGCTAATTTGGATCTTTGATTATTTTATTCCTGCTATTGGAACAAAACGTTTTGGAGGTTCAAAATATGGCATTTACGGAACTACCATCGGTTTAATCATTGGTTTGCTCTCTCCGATTCCCTTCGGAATGTTACTGGGTGCTTTCTTCGGAGCATTCTTTGGAGAATTACTGTATAACAAAAAAGACACCAACCGAGCTTTAAAAGCTTCATTTGGTGCCTTTATAGGCTTCTTAGCTTCTGCAACTATTAAATTTTCTATAGCGACAGTATATGTAATTTTATTCCTAATAAAATTCTGGGAATATAAAGGTGAATTCTTTTAAAGAATTATTCCTTTTCTGGCATTTTCTTTACATAATCAGTGATAATTACAATTTGAGTTGGGCCAACTTTACCTTCAATATGTTTCGCATTTTCATGATCTAAAGAAATTCTTCTTACAGCAGTTCCTTGTTTGGCAACCAAACTAGATCCTTTTACTTTTAAGTCTTTTATTAAAACAACAGAATCTCCTGCTTGTAAAATTGCGCCATTTGCATCTCTGTGAATGATCTTTTCACTATCATCTAAATGATCTCCAGATTCTTTTGCAAAACGCAAATCATCATCCTCTAAATACATCATATCCAACAAATCTTTTGGCCAACCTTCATTTCTTAAACGAGACAACATTCTCCAAGCAACAACCTTTACAGCTCTGTGCTCACTCCACATAGAATCATTTAAACAACGCCAGTGATTAGCGTCTGTTTCTTCAGGAGTATCGATTTGAGTTGTACAATTTTCGCAAGCTAATAAACTTCCATCTACTCCACTGCCACCAACCGTTGATGTTGGTTTTACTTCGTAAATTGATACATTATCTTTTGAAGTACATAATTCGCATTGATTTCCACTTCTATTTTCTAAATCTTGTTGTAAACTCATTGTGTTTTTATTTTAAAAAAACAAAAATACATTTATTAAACTCCAGACACAACTCCAATTATTTTTAAAATTATCCTTATTTTTAAGCTTTAAATAAAACTCTATGGAATTAAAATCTGAACGGCTCATTCTTTCTGAATTGAATAAAAATGATGCTTTCTTTTTTTATCAATTAGTAAACGATCCTGTATGGAAGCAATATATCGGAGACAGAAATATACACACTATTTTAGATGCTGAAAATTTTTTAGAAAACAGCATCATTCCGAGTTATGAAAAATTTGGTTTTGGATTTTATGTTGTCAAGTTAAAAGAAGACAACACCTCAATTGGTATTTGCGGATTAATCAAAAGAGACTGGATGGATTATGTCGAGATTGGCTATGCCTTTTTAGCTCAATATCGGGGAAAAGGGTATGCAATTGAATCTTGTATTGCTACTAAAAAATACGCGAAAGAAAAATTAGATATTAATCAAATAGCTGCTATTACAGATGTTGACAATGAAAAATCTGGTAATTTACTAAATCGTTTAGGATTCAAATTTGACAGACTAATTTCTTATCCTGGTGAAAACAAAAAATGTAAATTGTATTTGGAGAAGTAATTACAACTCCAACGAAGTAAACTTAAAAGAGGTTCCATCAAACAACCCTTTGTCAGATAATTTTAAAGACGGAATGACCAACAACGCCATAAAAGACAAACTCATATAAGGAGCTCTTAATTTACTACCCATTTCTTTTGCCATGGTATCTAATTCCGCATAAGACTTTCCAATTTCTTCAGCAGATTTGTCAGACATAATTCCTGCGACAGGCAAGGAAACTATTTTTTCTTCAACTGAATTTACAGCACAAATTCCTCCCCTATTTTCTATAATTAAATTTACAGCTGAACAAATAGCTTCATCAGAAACTCCAACTGCAATTATGTTATGTGAATCATGCCCAACAGAACTTGCGATTGCACCTTCTTTTAATCCAAAGTTTTTAATAAATGCAATTGAAGGCTCCGTATTTTTATACCGATTTACAACCGTCATTTTTAAGACATCTGTTGCTGTGTTTGAAACTAAATTTCCATCTATAATTAAAGAAGCTGCTTCGATTTGATTGGTCACTAATTCTCCATCTAAAGCTTCTATAACTCTGATTTTTTCTGAAGTAGATTCAAATCTAAAATTTCCAACTCTCTTTTTATCCGTTTTAAAATTGTTTAACACTTCAAACGGAACAGACTTCACAAAACTTTCTCCGTTTTTAGCAACTAATTCTCCATTGATATACGTTTCTAAAACATTAAATTTCGTTAAATTATCAACCAAAATAAAATCTGCAGCATCTCCTTTTTCCAACAAACCAACATCCAAATTATAATGTTTTACAGGATTTACACAAGCTGCTTGCAACACTTTAAAAACATTAAATCCCTTGGCTACTGCTCTTTCACATAATTGATTTATATGCCCTAACAGTAAATCATCCGGATGTTTATCATCTGAACAAAACATCATGTTTTCGAAATATTCTGGTAATAACGCTATTAAAGCTTCAAAGTTTTTTGCCGCAGAACCTTCTCTAATTATTACTTTCATTCCTTTTTGTAATTTCTCTAGCGCTTCATCAAAGGTAAAACACTCATGATCTGTAGAAATTCCTGCAGAAATATATTTAGTAGCATCTTCTCCTCTTAAGCCTGGCGCATGCCCATCAATTGGTTTATTGTTGTTTTTTGCATGTTGAATCTTTTTTAACACCTCTTCATCATCAAACAAAACACCAGGATAATTCATCATTTCTGCCAAATATTTGATATCCGGATTTTCCATCATCACCTTAATATCATCAGCATCAATAATAGCTCCAGCACTTTCAAAAAAATTGCTGGCACACAACTTGGAGCTCCAAAATTGAATTTTAACGGAACTTTCTTTCCGTTTTCAATCATAAAATCAACTCCTTTTACACCTAAAACATTGGCAATTTCATGCGGATCA
>FUWD013231786.1_pt1 | contig 19616 bp, 21 predicted proteins | sample 1063281 | NCBI WGS metagenome assembly FUWD01 (sample SAMEA79048168, study PRJEB19326) | metagenome | biome: marine | reverse complement strand
ATGTCTGCGACGAACTGCAGCAATCTTTTGCGGTCGTAACTTTCTGGAAATCCTTTTTTGGCAAGAAGCCCTCGACGCTCTAATTCCGCATTCGGGTAAAGGAAGCCGTCGGTGGTGACTAGCTCGACTTTTGGAGTGCCTTCCCACCTTGCCATAAGTTCTCTAAGTAACCTGGCGGCAGTTGATTTCCCAACGGCGACCGACCCGGCTATTCCGATTATGAAGGGCGTTCTTTGTGCCCTTGCTCCATAAAAGCCCTCGGTGTTTCGATGCAAGGCCTGAGTAGAGGTGGCGTAAAGAGATAGCAGGTGGCTCACTGGAAGATAGACCTCCGCGACCTCCTTTATGTCAAGAAAGTCACCCAGACCGCGTAGCTTTGTGACCTCTTGTTCGGTCAATGGAAGTTGCGTTGCATTACCCAGCTCAGCCCAATCTGCTCGCTCTATGGCGAGATATGGTGAAAGGCTTTCGGTGCCGCGCGCTGTGCTCACAAGGGCCTATTCTGCCCTAGAATTGGGGCTCATGTGCGGAATAGTTGGCTATGTCGGACCGGGGTCAGCTCTCGAGGTTCTAATCGGAGGCCTAAAGCGATTGGAATATCGCGGCTACGACTCGGCCGGCATCTCTGTTATATCTGGGGCTAAGGGACTGGAAACACGCAAGCGCGCCGGAAAAGTCGCAGTGCTTGTTAAAGAGTTAGCGGACAATCCAATAGGTGATTCAAACATTGGAATCGGACACACAAGATGGGCGACCCACGGTGCTCCAACCGATGGCAACGCTCACCCTCATATCGGTGGAACTCACCAGAAATTGTCACTTATCCATAATGGAATTATTGAAAACTTTTCTTCTCTAAAAAAGGATCTAGTCAGTCGTGGTGTCACCTTTGCATCGGAGACAGACAGCGAAGTTGCTGCTCACCTAGTGGCAATTGAATATGACAAGTCAAATGATCTAACATCTGCGTTTAGGCAAGTGGTGAATCTCCTAGAAGGCGCTTTCACGCTTTTGTGCGTGCACGAGGATAGCCCAGACTTGGTTCTAGCAGCCAGGAGAAACTCACCCCTGGTAATTGGCTTGGGAGACGGCGAGAACTTTTTGGGCTCCGATGTCGCAGCATTTGTTGAACACACCAAGCACGCCGTTGCGGTTGGTCAAGATCAAATCGTTGAGCTACGCAAGGATTCAGTTTTGATCACAGACTTCCACGGCAAGCCAGTTGAAATGGAAAGCTTTGAGATTAGCTGGGATGCAACCGCGGCCTCCAAGGGCGGCTGGCCATCGTTTATGGCCAAGGAGATTGCTGATCAGCCTCAGGCGGTTGGCGACACTCTGATGGGTCGAATTGCTTCGGATGGCTCCGTGAACCTCGCTGAAATGCAGGGACTCGACCAACTTTTTGAGGTGGAGCGGATAGTTTTCGTCGCCTGCGGAACAGCAGCTTATGCTGCGGAGGCCGCCAAGTACGCCATTGAAAAATGGGCTCGTATCCCGGTCAGCGTTGAGCTCGCCCACGAGTTTAGGTATCGTGATCCGGTGATAGATTCGAAAACCCTTGTTATTGCGATGAGCCAATCAGGGGAGACTATGGATACCCTGATGGCCGTTCGCCACGCTGTTGAGAGTGGCGCGAAGGTGCTAGCGGTTTGCAATACGCAGGGTGCAACTTTGGCAAGGGAAGCTCATGCGACTATTTACACCCATGCCGGACCAGAGGTGGCAGTGGCATCAACAAAGGCCTTCACCGCGCAGGTGACGGCGGGTCAACTGGTTGGACTAGTCCTTGCTTGGCAGCGTAAGAGCATGCCCGAGGCGGAATTGAAGAAAATCGGGCTCGAGCTACTTACTTTGCCAAGAAAAATAAAGGAAGTCCTAGAGTCGATTTCGGAGATCGGCGAGCTGGCCAAGAGCTACTCAAAGGCTAGTTCGGTTTTGTTTTTAGGGAGAAATATCGCTTTCCCGATTGCTTTAGAGGGTGCACTGAAACTGAAAGAGCTGGCGTATATCCACGCCGAAGGTTTTGCGGCCGGTGAGCTTAAGCACGGACCAATTGCTCTAATTGAAGAGGGTCAGCCGGTGATCGTAATCGTGCCATCTCAAAAAGGCGAGGGCTCACTGCACGCCAAAGTGGTTTCCAACATTCAAGAAATAAAGGCTCGCGGAGCTCGCGTCATAGCAATTGCCGAGGTCGGCGATTCTGAGGTCTCAGGCTTTGCCGATGAGGTTTTCTTCATTCCAGAAACCATGCCACTACTTGCCGGCCAGCTAGCAGTTATACCCCTTCAGGCATTCGCGATGGAGCTGGCGAACGCCAAGGGACTCGACGTTGACCAGCCGAGAAACCTTGCCAAGTCCGTCACAGTGGAATAGTGATTATCGGAATAGGTGCCGATCTTTGCTCAGTCGAGAGACTGAGTAGTAGTCTCCAGCGAACTCCAGCGCTAGCAGCAAGGCTCTTCACAGACAAAGAGCGAAGCCTAAAGGATGAGTCGTTGGCTGCTCGATTTGCAGCAAAAGAAGCCTTGGCAAAAGCCGTGGGAAACCCCAAGTTGCTTTCTTGGCTAGAGGTTGAAGTAGAAACTGATCAACTTGGGAAGCCGAGTTTGGTTGTCTCGGGTAAAAGTGCGGGGGCGCTGAGTTCCATGGGGGTCTTGTCGACCCACCTTTCAATCTCTCATGACAACGGGTTTGCAATTGCGATGGTTGTGCTGGAGGGTAATTAGATGCGAGAACTAAGAATTGATTTGGGGAGAATCTGCTCCAACTATTTGGCCTTGAAATCCGCTTTTGGCCCGGCCAAAGTAATGGCGGTAGTGAAGGCCAACGCCTATGGGCACGGCATGATCGAGGTGGCAACTGCTCTAGATAAAGCTGGGGTGGATGTTCTCGGGGTTGCAGATTTAGACGAGGCAATATCACTTCGATTGGCGGGCATCAATGCTCCCGTGATGTGCTGGCTATTGGATCAAAAGGACGATCTGCAGTCCGCTGTCGAGCACAACATCATTCTTGGCATTTCGACCATCCAGCAGCTTGAATCCGTGCCCAGGGACGCCGTGATTCACTTGAAGGCGGACACTGGTCTTGGCCGAAACGGCTTCATGCCAGGCCAGATACCGGATGTTGTGAAGATAATTCAGGCCAGGCAGCTAAACGTTCAAGGCCTTCTAAGCCATTTGGCAAATACCTCGGAGCAAGAAGATTTTGCTCAGCAAGTCGTATTTGATTCGGTTTATTCGATGCTGGAGGCCGCTGGAGTAAAAATAGAAATCAAGCACCTTGCCGCTTCGGCCGGGGCAATCAGCTATCCGGGTATGAGGTATGACATGGTGCGCTGCGGGATTGTCCTTTACGGCTTGAACCCATTCGAAGACCGTGCACTCGAGGGCTTAGCAGTCAAGCCTGTCATGAGCGCCATTGCAAAGATTGCGAACCTCAAGTTGGTTCCTACTGGGCAAGGGGTTTCCTACGGTTACAGGTACAAAACCGAAAGGCCAACCCAGCTCGCATTGGTGCCCTTCGGCTATGCCGAGGGCATGCCAAGAATTTCTCAAGGGGCAAGAGTAAAGATTGGCCAGGAGCTCTTCCCGGTAGTTGGAAGGATCGCCATGGATCAGTTCGTGGTGGATGTTGGCGACGCCGAAATTTCAATCGGTGATGAGGTAATTATTTTTGGCGACTCTGAACGCAATGAACCCACTGCCGAGCAGCTGGCGGAAAGCGCTGGAACCGTGAACTACGAAGTGGTTACGAGAAGCGGTGGACGTGCAAACCGGGTTTTTCTAGAACCATGAAGCTCATCATAGAAACGCCAGAGGCCATGGAGGCATTTGGTTCAAGGCTCGCTGAAACTTTGCAACGCGGGGATTTGGTTTTACTCTCTGGAAAGTTGGGAGCTGGGAAAACCACTATGACCCGTGGCATCGGAGCGGGGCTCGAGGCCATCGGAACTATTCAGTCACCTACTTTTGTGCTGGCAAGAACACACCGCACAAAGAACGGACCAAAGTTTGTGCATGTTGATGCCTACAGGCTGTCATCGGCTATTGAGCTGGATGACTTGGATATAGATTTCGCAAATTCAATTGTCGTTATTGAGTGGCCCAGAGACTTTATCGATGACAGTTTTGAAAATTGGCTGCTCATTGAAATTGACAGATCTAGCCAAGAGGACATTCGAGAGTTGTCAATCGCCGGTCACGGACCAAGATGGCAGGGGGTGTCGTTTGATTTTGGCAATTGACACATCTGCCGGCACAAGCGCCGCTGTCTTCGATGGAGTTAGTAGGCTTTCGTTTATAAACTTCGAGGATCGATTCGGTCACGCTGAAAACATCGGCCTTGCAATTCGAGGTGCACTCACAGAAGCCGGCATTGTTCCTGCAGACCTTACGCTCGTTGCGATTGGTCGTGGCCCAGCCCCATACACTGGCCTGCGGGTTGGGGTTGCAGCGGGCATAGCGATGTCAACGGCGCTGGCGATACCCTCCTGCGGCGTTATTACTCTGAATGCGGTTGCGAAAAAGCATCCGGTTGGAAAAGTTTTGGTGGTTGCGGACGCGAAGCGCAAAGAGCTCTTTATAGCTGGATTTCAGGACGGCGTAGAGGTAATAGCACCGAGCGTTGCAACGCACCAAGAACTTGAGAGCCACTCTGATTTTGTAACGGTTAGCGGGGAGTGTAACGCGGGTCTAATAGGCGAGTATGCAGTTTGGGCACTGACTCAGAAGATAGACCTAACCGACACCAGTGCGCTGTATTTGCGCTCACCCGATGCCACCCCATCAGCTGGAAAGCGGGTCACCGGCTAATGGAATTTAGAGAACTGACTGTCGCGGATCTTCCGGAGCTTATGAAGTTGGAGAACGAGCTATTTCCAGGCGAGGCTTGGAAAGAGGACTCTTTTCGGTCCGAACTTGAAGGCACATTCACGGATTATTTTGGAGCCTTTGACGACGGACTAGTTGGCTATGCCGGCCTTAGTTCTGTTCCGGCAAGTTTCTCGAGTGATATTCAGACTCTTGCCGTCACGTCCTCCAGGCAAGGCAAGGGTCTTGGGAGACTGCTTGTGAATAAGTTGGTTTCCAAAGCCTTGGCACTCGGCTCAGAGGCGGTGTTTCTCGAGGTGCGCGTTGATAATAATGCCGCAGTAAGCCTTTACAGCTCGCTTGGATTTGAGCAAATTGACGTCCGAAAAAACTACTATCAGCCCTCCGGGATGGATGCCTTGGTGATGAGACTGGCAATTGAGCAGCCCATTGTTCTGGGCGTTGAAAGCACCTGCGATGAAACTGGAATCGGGATAGTCAAGGGCAATCGACTTCTTGCAAATGCTCTACACAGCTCCATGGATGAGCATGCGAAGTTTGGCGGTGTTGTGCCCGAGGTCGCTGCAAGGGCTCACCTCGAGGCGCTGAAGCCAACCATTGCTCAAGCGCTCAAAGACGCGAATCTCACGATGAGTCAGATCGACGCCATTGCGGTCGCTAATGGTCCAGGGTTGGCAGGCGCCTTGATGGTTGGAATTGGAGCGGCCAAGGCGCTTGCGATAGCGCACAACTTGCCTATTTACGCTGTCAACCACTTGGTGGGCCACGTGGGTGCGGACGTGCTGGAAAATGGAACAGTTTCACTACCAACGATTGCACTCCTGGTTTCCGGAGGGCACACATCCTTGCTGTTGGTGCGGGACTTACTCGATGATGTTGAGCTACTGGGTGAAACAATCGATGACGCGGCCGGCGAAGCTTTTGACAAGGTAGCCAGAGTTTTGGGTCTTCCATACCCGGGTGGACCGCAAATAGACAAGCTGGCCGAGGCTGGCAACCCAAAGGCCATTCGATTTCCACGGGGATTGTCGCTGCCAAAGGACATGGAAGCTCACAGGTTTGACTTTTCATTCTCGGGCCTCAAGACGGCAGTGGCAAGGCACGTTGAAAGGGCAAGCGATGCTGGACTGGAGATTTCAAAGCCCGACGTCGCTGCAAGCTTTAGGGAGGCAGTGGTGGATGTGCTGCTGACCAAGGCAATCAATGCTTGTGAGACTCACGGGGTCAAGCGACTACTGCTTGGCGGGGGCGTTGTTGCCAACGCGCGGCTTCGGCAGGTGGCAAAAATTCGCTGCGACGAATCTGGTATTGAGCTGCGGATTCCACGTTTTTCGCTGTGCACGGACAATGGAGCAATGATTGCCTCCATTGGTGCACAGCTAATAATGGCCGGCCGGCCACCAAGCGGTCTTGGCTTCGGAGCGGAGTCCACCCTCGAGGTCACAAAAGTCCAGACGCTCTAAGCGCACCCAGCTAACGCTCAGGAAACGCCCAAACAACTCCCAGTGGAGGGTGCTTTGCTGTCACTAATAAGTAGACAGGAAAATAGATTATGACCGACAAGGTTCCGAAGAAATCGAAAGATTCATCCGCTGCAAAGGATCAAGAGTCCGCTGAGCAGATCCATCCCGAACAAGCACCAGAAGTAGCAGTGGTAAACAGACAGCGGTTTGATTGGCGCTCTCTCAATAGCTTGGCAGTTGTCTCCTTGGCGACTGCGCTTACAAGCATTGGTGCGGTGGCTGCAATTATCACCGGGCACATTGCGTTGGCTCAGATAAAGCGGTCCGACCAAAACGGTCGCAAGCTGGCAATTACCGGTGTCACCATCGGATATGTGACTATCGGATTGTGGGTTGTTTTTGGAATACTCGCAGCTTCCGTTACGGCTTTTGTAGAGCCAGGGTCATTTGGCCACCAGCCTTTTGGGCAGGACATGTTCGAATTGCAGCGGGGATTCGGTGGCATGCATGGTCATGACGACTAGTCACAGGTTGCTAGTCGTTAGCTGAGGGGCTGACAGACCAGTGCTTTACGAGCGTCGCCCACCCTGGTGAGAATCAGGGTGGCGGCGTTTTTTCCTTTTAGTTTCAACTTTGGTCGAAGCTGCTCAGGAGTGATGTCTACTCCGCGTTTTTTTATTTCAAGTGTTCCAATATCAAGTTCACTCATTCTCTTGGCAATCCTCTTGACATCAAGCGGCAAGGACTCCATCACCTCAAACCCCCTTAGCCAGGGCGAACTAAGTTCAATGTCGGAACTGAGGTATGCGATTGAGGGTGCGATGCCCCAGAGTCCATTTTCAATCGCAAACGCTCCAAGTAGGTGAGACCTAACCAGTGCTGGGTTGGGGTCGTAAACGTACTTGCCAACTTCACTTATCGGTGCCTGAATCAAGTCAGCGGAATATTCAATTATCGTGTCGGCCAAAATAAGGGCTGACCTTTTGCCACTTTGGCCAAGTTCCCCAAACCAGAGCACGGTTTCTACAAGTTCATTGTTATGAGACACCCAATTTGCTTCGCAGTCCTCCGGGATCAATTCGTGAGGCAAGCTCCCGGCGAGCTTTATGCCCGCGGTGTGCCTGCCACCGATCTCAAAGGCGAAGTTCAGATTCGGCGAAAAGTCCTCGGGCTTGAGCATGACTCTTCCTGTTGCTTTTGAGCTGAGTTTTCTTCTGGCCGGGTCGAGCCAGAATGATGTCGATTCGGCTTCAATGTCGAGAGCATCAGCAATGGAGACCCTTGCCATTGGGTAGTCAGCCAAATTGTGCCGTGCGATTTTGGCCGTCAGTTCGTCCTTTTCTAGGGCCGCAACCCCAAGCCCTGCCTGGGCGAAGGCCAGTGCGTCTCCGCCGATGCCACAACCAAGATCCGTGACCGACTTGATTCCGTGAGTCAAGAACTTTTGGGCATGCCAAGCGGCAACTTGCTGTCGAGTTGCTTGCTCGAGGCCTTCTTCCGTGAAGAGCATTGTGCTTGCAAGCTCTGAGCCAAATTTTGACACCGCTCTTGAACGCAGTTTTGCTTGGGAGATGCACAGAGCCACTAGCTGAGGTTCGTATCCTTGCTTTCTAAGATCGGTTGTCAGTTTGAGTAGGTCTGCTTTTGCGTCCAGGAAGCCCAGCTTGCTAAGTAACTGACTAGCTTCGGGTCCAAAAATTTTCTCGTCTAGATCGGGCACTCATTAAACTTACCGCTGTCGATAGCGGCTACTGACCTTGACCAAGCGCTTGATAACACCTAAAGTTGCATTAGCACTCTCGATGGGAGTCTGCTAATTCACAAACTTTAGACAAAGAAGAGGTAACAGTGTCGGTTTCTATTAAGCCACTTGAAGATCGAGTTGTTGTTCGTCCGCTTGAGGCCGAGCAGGTAACCGCGTCAGGTCTGGTTATCCCAGACACAGCGAAGGAAAAGCCCCAGGAGGCAGAGGTCATTTCAGTTGGCCCAGGTCGCTTTAGTGAAGACGGCGAGCGCATCCCTGTCGACTTGAAAGTTGGAGATCTTGTTATCTTCTCCAAATATGGCGGAACTGAGCTTCGTTACGATGGCCAGGACTTTCTTGTGCTGTCAGCCCGCGACATTCTTGCGGTTATCGAACGCTAGAAATTCACAAAAAAGGACTCGGAAATCCGGGTCCTTTTTTGCGTTTAATGCCCCTAGGCTTGCAAGGTGAGGAAGCGTTCTGTAAATACGGTGGGCCTGGCATTTGGAGCAGGCGCTTATTTGATTTGGGGTTCGTTTCCGCTACTTTTCCAGCTATCAAAATTTGCCTCTCCTTTTGAGACTGTCGTTTGGCGAGTGGTGTTTGGCTTTTTGTTTGCCGCGATTTTGGTAACAATCACCAAGACCTGGGGCCAGATTCTGGCTCTGGTAAAAACCCCGAAAAAACTTGTCTGGGTTGCAGTCGCGGCGATTTTTATCTTTATCAATTGGCAGGTTTACGTGGTCGCGGTTGTTACCGGTAATGTGATCGAGACCTCTCTTGGTTATTTCATAAACCCACTGGTCACCGTCATGTTTGCAGTGGTTTTACTGAAAGAAAAGCTCAGACGAATGCAGTGGGTGGCACTAGGCGTCGGACTCATCGCGGTCTTGGTCCTGACCGTCGACTACGGTCGCCCACCCTGGATAGCTATTGTTCTTGCGTTGAGCTTTGGAACCTACTCGCTTGCGAAAAACAGAGTGGGTCGAAACATTGGTGCCCTGCAGAGTTTCACAATCGAATCAGCGACGGTGCTGCCAATCGCCATCATTCAACTAATTGTCGTGGCATCCTTCGGACCGATAATGCTCCTAAGCGGCCCGATGGAGGCAGCAGTCCTGATTGGCCTTGGAATAATGACCGCGGTGCCGTTGATTTTGTTCGGCGCTGCTGCAAGTCGGATCCCCCTCTCGATGATCGGGTTTATTCAGTACCTAACGCCGGTGCTGCAGTTTTCAGCCGGCTACTTCATATTGAGCGAGGAAATGCCTCCGGTCCGTTGGATCGGATTTGGATTGGTTTGGGTGTCTCTGGTGATTCTGACCTCAGATGCCTTCCGAAGAAGGCCGATCTCCCCTATTTTGGAAGCCCTTTAGATTCGCAATAGAATTGTTACTCAATCTAACTTTTGAGCAAATAGTTATGTTTTGCTTAGTATCTGGGCTCTTTTTCACCGATATCGTTGAAATATCTTACAAAAACTACGAATCTATTATCGGGGTCGATTTGATTTTTAGTTTTAGGCGGTGCGTTAACCTCCATGAAATGAAGCAGTTAGTATGCTTTAGTTAGCGCGCGGGCTCCCTGCCTGTGTTCGCATTTTAAATTGCTATTTCAAGGAGCAACAATGACCGTAAAGAACAACAGGTCGCGTGCACTCATGGCTTTGTCTGCAGCAGGCGTTTCGGCGCTTGTTCTGGCTGGCTGTGCAGCGACAACAACCGCCGGCGGCTGTGAGCTAGGTCCTGAGCAGGATGGAGACCTAGTACTAAACCTAGGTACCGCACTGCCTTTGACCGGTAACCTCGCTTTCCTAGGCCCACCAGAAGAAGCTGGTGCTGCTCTAGCGATTGACGAGATCAACGCTGCCAACAAGGGACTCACAATTGACGCTACTTTTGGCGACTCTGGTGACACCGACAACAAGGCTTACGACACTGAAATCCCACGTCTTCTAGGCGCAGGTGCTCAGGCAATCGTTGGTGCTGCATCTTCAGGTGTATCACTACAGTTCATCGACCGTGTTATTGCTGAGTGTGTAATTCACTTCTCACCAGCTAACACCTCAGCAGCTTTCACTGACTACGAGGACAAGGGCCTGTACTTCCGTACCGCTCCTTCAGACGTACTTCAGGGCGAAGTTCTGGGTAACCTAATCGCAGAAGATGGCCACCAGAGAATCTCATTCATCGTTCTAAACGACTCATACGGTACCGGTCTAGCTGCATTCACCAAGGCTGCCTTCGAGGCTGCTGGTGGCGAGGTTATTGCTGAGCCTACCTACAACACTGGTGACACTAACTTCACCGCTCAGATTGCTGAGGCACTAGCCGGAGATCCAGACGCAATCGTTCTAATTACATTCGACGAGGCAAAGACCATCGTGCCTGAGCTAACAAGCCAGTTCCCTGGTGACAAGCTTTACTTCGTTGACGGTAACCTAACCAACTACTCTGAAGACTTCGCTGCTGGCACCCTTGAGGGTGCTAAGGGTACCTACCCAGGCGTGAACGAGGCAAACATTGCTGACTTCGTTGCGAAGCTTGATGCCAACTGGCAGGCACGCGGCAACGCAGCCTTGGAGCTAAACGCTTACGGTCCTGAGACCTATGACGCAGTTATAGTGCTTGCACTTGCTGCTCTAGAGGCGCGTAGCACCCAGGGTGCCAACATGTCAGAGAAACTTCAGGAAGTTTCTGGAGGTACTGGAAACGGCACCAAGTGCACCAGCTTTGCTGAGTGTGCTGACATCATCAACGGTGGTGGAACCGCAGACTATGACGGTCCATCGGGAAACATTACCTTCAATGACGTTGGAGACCCAACAGACGGTAACATCTTGATCCAGCAGTTCGATGGAAACAACGTTCCAGCCACCATCCGTGGCTAGTAACTAGTTTCAATCAAGAGAACCCCCTCGGGCTTGGGCCCGAGGGGGTTCTCTCTTAACCAAGCGTTTTAGCCTTGACTGAAATCCAACGACTGGGTGTCAGGCACTTTCGTCTGGAACCATGTCAAGAGCCGCTTGTGGCTGAAAGCGCATAAAGAAGTAACCCCTCAGCGTGGCCGAGGGGTTACTTTGCTCCAACTGAACGGGGTTGGTAACTCTACTTGGACCTGCGTAAGGTCACTTCTAACGCTGCTCCGATGGCAACCCCAAGGGCAATGCCTAGACCAATGTTGTCGATCGCTACGCCAAAACCCACACCAATCGCCATACCTATTGCGACGAAAAAGCCTGGAGGACGGTTCTTTTTAGGTGCCAAGAGTTCCTAGGTAGAGACCGACGACCTGTGGGTCGTTCAGGAGCTCTCTACCGGTGCCTGTTACGGCATCGGTGCCCTGATCTAGAACGTAACCTCGGTCGGCGATTTGAAGGCAACGACGAGCGTTTTGCTCAACCATGATGCAGGTCACGCCTGCCTTGTTGATCTCTGAGACTCGAAGGAAGGCCTCATCCTGTCGCACGGGGCTAAGGCCAGCAGAAGGCTCGTCAAGCAATAGAACGCTTGGCTCCATCATTAGTGCCCTGCCCATGGCAACCATTTGACGTTCTCCGCCGGATAGTGAGCCGGCGCGCTGCTTTAGGCGCTTGCCGAGCTCGTCAAAAATAGAGACTACGAATTCAAGACGCTTGTCGTAGCTTTTTGGATCTTGGAAAACACCCATTTGCAGATTCTCTTCAATGGTGAGCGAAGGAAAGACATTGTTGTTTTGGGGGATGTACCCCACACCCTTCGCTACAAGCTGGTTTGGCTTTTGACCCACGATGTCTTCACCGTTTAGCGTTATTGATCCTTCACGAACCTTAACGAGTCCGAAGATTGATTTCAGAAGGGTTGATTTACCCGCTCCGTTGGGTCCGATGATTCCGATTAGTTCGCCCTTGTCGGCGTAGAGGTTTGCCTCATTCAGGATGTTCACTCCGGGTAAGTAGCCGGCGGTGAGGTTCTTGACATCTACAACTCGGGTCATTTGTCTTTCTCCTGGTCGATGATGCTAATTCTTCCGGTGACAACACCAAGATCAGTGTCCTGATGGGCACCTAGGTAGGCATCGATTACTGCCTGTTCGTTCATGACCGTTTCGGGTGGGCCCTCGGCCACGACCTTGCCTTCGGCCATTACGACGACCCAGTCGGCAATGTGTCGAACCATGTGCATGTCGTGCTCAACAAACAACACAGTCATACCTTCTTTTTTCAGGTCCAGCACATGGCCAAGCAAAGACTGGGTCAAAGCAGGGTTCACACCGGCCATTGGCTCATCGAGCATTACCAACACAGGGTCGGTCATCAATGCCCTCGCCATTTCTAGAAGTTTGCGCTGACCACCCGATAGAGAAGCCGCGAAGTCCGCCTGCTTGGTGTCAAGCTTGAACCGCTTCAGTAGTTCAATTGCCTTGACTTCAATCTCAGCATCCTGTTTTCTCCAAGAACCTGGAAACAGCGCGCGGAATATGCTTTCGCCGACTTGATTCTTGGCGCCAAGCTTCATGTTGTCCAGCACCGTCAGCAGGCTGAGGGCTTTGGTTAGCTGGAAGGTTCTAACTTGACCCATTTGGGCAACCTTGTAGCTCGGGACTCCCGATAGCGAGGTCCCAAGGAACTCCCACTCGCCGGTGTCAGGTGTATCAAAGCCAGTTAGCAGATTAAACAGTGTTGTCTTGCCCGCACCATTTGGCCCGATAAGCGCCGTGATGGCGTTCTTCGGAATCTCTAGGTGCTTGACGTCCACTGCTGTCAAGCCACCGAAGCTCTTTTTGACATGGTCAATAATGAGCATTGGATCAGTTTTCTTGCAGCCTGGTTCGGCTTCTCCGATGTGTAGACCGGTTGATTTTTTTGGTGCATCACTATTTGACAAAGGTCAGCTCCCTCTTGTCTCCGAAAATACCCTGTGGCCTGTAAATCACAAGCAACATCAGCCCGATACCAACCAGCACGAATCTCAATGTTGCTGCTTGAGTTCCGGTCACTGGCAAGATGCCCGCCAGTGCGAGCTCCGGCAAGATGTTTGACAAAAAGGCCTGCAGTGTCCAGAAGATAACGGCACCGATAACGGGACCCCAAATTGTTGCGGCACCACCGAGTAGCAGTGATGTCCAGATAAAGAAGGTGATTGAGGTCACGTACACACCCGGAGAAACGTTGGCGAATGCGGCGTAAATAATTCCACCCATTCCACCGAATATTCCACCGATGATAAGTGCCTGAAGTTTGTAGGCGAAGACGTTTTTACCAAGAGCCCTGATTGCCTCTTCGTCCTCGCGGATACCCTTGATGACTCTTCCCCAAGCGATCGCATAAGAGCCCACAGAAACCAAACACAAACAGCTAGGACTCCAAGTCCAAAGTAAGACCCAAAGAGTCTCGGAGTTGTAGGTCCAAGGTCCCCAACCATAGGAGCCCGGTGGGAATGGGTTTGCATTCGTGAATCCACCAGCGTTGTTGTAGCCAAAGAGACCGTCGGCGCTTCCAGTGACATCGGTGAAGGCTGTGGTTAGGAACAGCAGCCTCACAATCTCAGCCGCCGCAATGGTCACAATTGCAAGGTAGTCTCCACGAAGTCTCAGCGTCGGAACGCCCAACAGAATCGCGAACAAGATAGATCCGATGATGCCGACAATCATGCCGCCCCACCAAGGGAAACCAAAGGTTAGAACCGATATCGCGTACCCGTAGGCACCGATGGCCATGAATCCCGCGATACCGAAGTTCAGCAGGCCAGCAAAACCGAAGTGCATTGCCAAGCCAAGTGCTGCAAGCGCAAAAGCAATTGTGGTGGGCGTTAGCAGCCCTGCCAAGGTGTTATTTATAATTGTTCCCCAGTCCATGAGCTACCTCCTATCCGACTCTCTGTTTTCGTCCCATAAGGCCCTGTGGCCTAAAGAGTAGTACTCCAATCAGCACGACGAGGGCGCCGACGTACTTCAAATCTGAAGGGATGAACAAGCTCGAGGTCTCAACCAGAACTCCCACGACGAGCGCTCCTATCAATGCACCGAATGCTGTGCCAAGACCGCCCAGGGTAACCGCGGCAAAGATTAGTAGCAGGATCTGCGTTCCCATGTCCCACTTGATTCCTGGTCGGAAATAAGCCCAAAGCACTCCGGAGAGTCCCGCGAGTGCGGCGGACACAATCCAAACAAGACGAACAACTTTGTCAACGTCGATACCAGAGGCCGCGGCCAGGTCCGGGTTGTCCGAGATTGCGCGCGTAGCTTTTCCAGTGTTGGTTCTAAGTAGCCAGATGGCAAATGCAACAATCGCAACAATGGAAATGCCCATCGAGTAGAGGTCATTGACGCTCAGTGCAACGGATCCAAAGAGATTAATCTTCGGTGAATCAAAGCCTGAAGTTGTTCGGTTCCACCACCGATGAGAACTGAATTATGTACCGAAGAGTCAGCGATAGGCCGATGGAATGATCATCAACTGAACATGCCCAGGCCCTTTTTTCGAAGGGGTTTCCACAACCCGGCATCCATCGACCACCCGAACCCGGCGGAAATGATCACCGCCGCGGGAATCGCGACCCAAATTGGTACTTCTAGAACCACACCGAGAATTAGGGCAGCGACAGCTCCGAAGGTGACCATCTCTCCATGAGCAAAGTTAGAAAGACCTGTTGTTCCGAATACTAGAGACAGACCTACCGAGGCAAGCCCGAGCATGAGTCCGAAGTTGATCCCGTAAATAAGCCGCGCAACGAATTGGTCAAAGAACGAAACTTCATTGCGCTCACCTTGACCAATAAAAAAGTTTTTCACGACGCGGTCGGAAAGTCCAAGGTCGACATCTTGTGAGGCTCCACCTTCCAAGACAGCAATGCCTGCAGGAAGTGTTTCTTGGTCGAGGGTGACTTTGTAGGTGTCCTTAGTCGGAACCCCAATTAGCCAGCTTCCGTCATCGCTGGTCAGAACCTCAGCGGTATAGGAAGGCCCTTCGACCACAATTCGGACCCCACCAATTGGTTCGCCTTTAATCTTGACGTTTCCGAGCACGGCGTGGTCAAACTCTTCTCCGACGCTGTCGGCTTGGGCCGGTGACACCAGAAGGCCAAGGCCAATTATGAGAGCGGTAAACACGACTACTACGAGCTTCAGGAAACGTTTTGGATTGCCCACGAAGAGGAAATTCACCGATCCTCCATATCTGGGTGAGCTGCGTCGCTCACAGTTGACCCTAAAAGGGGTATTGCAACACAATACCAATTGATAACAATACACAGTTGCCGCCGCGACCTCTTCGTAATAAAAATTTCGCTCTTATTTCGCTTGGCTTAGCTATGTAGGATTGTCTAACACCGTCCCGAGCAGTTGCGAGGTTATTTTGGAGTATTCAGACCCTTTTTCCCTAATCGGGCTAACTTATGACGATGTTCTGTTGATGCCGGGAAAATCCGACGTTATCCCCTCGGGAGTTGGCACCTCAACAATGGTGTCCCGGAACATCAGCATTAACATTCCGCTAATTTCCTCCCCTATGGATACTGTGACCGAGTCCCGCATGGCAATAGCCATGGCCCGCCAAGGCGGACTCGGGATTTTGCACCGCAACCTTTCGATTGAGCAGCAAGCCGACCAGGTGGGACTTGGTAAAGCGGGAGCGAAGCCGGAATGGTTTCTCACCCTGTTACTACTACTCCCTACGCAACCATCCAAGAAGTAGATGATCTTTGCGGGCGGCTACCGCGTCTCCGGAACTTCCGGTTATAGACGAAGACGGCAAGCTGGTTGGCATAGTCACAAACCGAGACATGCGTTTCGTGCTTGAAGTTCAACGAACGACAACCTTGGTCAAGGACGTTATGACCTCGATGCCCCTAATTGTTGGCAAGCTGGCATCCACCCCGATGAGCGATGGCACTACTTGCTCAGCACAGAATTGAGAAGCTTCCGCTTATTGATGACACGCAAGCTCAAGGGCTGATTACCGTGAAGACTTTGACAGAGTGAAAGTACCCAATGCTCTAAGATGGAGCAGAGACTATAGTGGCGCAGCTGTGGCGTGGTCCGATGGCTGGAGCGAGCATGCTCTTGTTGAGACCGGGGTAGACATTCTTGTTGTTGACACGGCTCACGGTCACAACTCAGCTGTGCTCGAGATGATTAAGAAGTTGAAAAATGAGCCTTTTGCAAAGCACACCGATGTACTGGGTGGCAACGTGGCAACGACCGAGGGCGCCAGGGCAATTGTCGAAGCTGGAGCTGACGGTGTAAAAGTTGGCGTTGGCCCGGGGTCAATCTGCACGACCAGAGTGGTCGCCGGTGTCGGTGTTCCTCAAATTACCGCCGTTCACATGGCGGCGCTCGCAGCCAGAGAGGCGGGCGTTCCAGTCATCGCCGATGGCGGCCTTCAATATTCAGGAGACATTGCCAAAGCTCTGGTGGCCGGTGCGAACTCAGTGATGCTCGGTTCGCTATTAGCTGGAACCGATGAAGCGCCCGGAGACATTACGTATGTGGGCGGCAAACAATTCAAGACCTACCGCGGCATGGGCTCCCTTGGCGCAATGCAGTCTCGCGGTCAGGCGCAGTCCTACTCAAAAGACCGTTACTTCCAGGACGATGTTCTGAAGGAAGAGAAGCTAGTGCCAGAGGGCATCGAAGGTCGTGTTCCCTATAGGGGGACAGTTCCAACCGTGGTTCACCAGCTAATCGGAGGCTTAAGAGCTTCAATGGGATACGTCGGAGCCGCCACAATTCCAGAGCTGCAGCAAAACGGCAAGTTCGTGCGGATTACGACAGCTGGGCTCCGCGAATCTCACCCACATGACATTCAAATGACCATAGAGGCACCAAACTACGGCGCCCGATAGGCAGGCAATAAAAAAATGACTGAAGTAGAAATTGGCAGATCGAAGAGAGCAATCAACGGCTACGCATTCGATGACATTGCAATTGTGCCAACCCGAAGGACTCGCGACCCAGGCGATGTTTCAACCAGTTGGAGCATTGACGCTTTCCAGTTCGATATGCCCGTAATCGCTGCACCGACCGATTCAGCAATGAGCCCCGCTACCGTGATTGCGCTCGGGAAGCTTGGCGGACTCGGTGTTCTGGATTTGGAAGGTCTCTGGACTAGGTACGAGGATCCAACCCAGCAGTTAGCTGAAATCGCGAACGCCAAGGACGAGGACGCCACGGCAGTTTTGCAACGCGTCTACTCTCAACCAATCCAGGCCGAACTCATCAAGGCTCGTCTTGGAGAAATTCGGGCCGCCGGTGTCAGGCTTGCTGGAGCACTTTCTCCTCAGCGAACAGCAGAGTTTTCCGAGATTGTTTTGAAATCCGGAGTCGATATGTTTGTCATTCGTGGAAATACCGTTTCTGCGGAGCACGTGTCGCAAGGCACAGAACCGCTAAATCTTAAAGAATTCATTTACCAACTGGATGTTCCTGTGATTGTGGGCGGAGCTGCCACCTACACGGCCGCATTGCACCTTATGCGCACTGGTGCAGCCGGAGTCTTGGTTGGCTTCGGCGGCGGAGCAGCTAGCGCTACCAGAAAAGTTTTAGGCATTCATGCCCCGATGGCTACTGCCGTTGCTGACGTGGCTGCGGCCCGTCGTGACTACATGGATGAATCCGGTGGTCGCTACGTTCACGTAATTGCTGACGGTGGCCTTGGCACATCCGGCGACATGGTTAAAGCTATTGCTTGTGGAGCGGATGCCGTGATGTTGGGCACCGTTCTTGCAAGAGCCGCCGAAGCACCGGGGCACGGGTGGCACTGGGGTCCAGAGGCTGTAAATCCCTCGCTTCCAAGAGGTCAGCGAGTGTGGGTTGGCTCACATGCTCCACTTGAGCAAATTTTGATGGGCCCCACGAGCTCCGCAGACGGTACCGCAAACCTAATAGGAGCATTACGTCGCTCAATGGCCACCACCGGCTATTCAGACGTCAAAGAATTCCAGCGCGTCGATGTAGTTGCGAATTCATACATCTAAATGAAACCCAGTTTCTTCTCGATTGCTCGCAAGCCCAAATGGCTCGGGGGGCTAGCGATAGCCGCATTGGTGGCAATCTCTTTCTCGTTGTTAATGCAGTGGCAGTTGCAGCGAACATTCAGCTATGTCGGCGTCAGCGAGCAGGAGCTAGCACCTGTTTCACTAGATGAACTTGCTGGACTCGAGGGCGTTACTCCTGGAGCCTACGATCGTCTTGCAACTGTGAACGTCACTCTAGATCCAGAAAACTCGTTTATTGTGCAGGACCGCCTTCAGCTGGTTGGCGATGATTTAGTGCCAGGTTATTGGCTCATAACCAACTCTTTTGTCGAGATTGGTGACCAGTTAGTCAGCCTCACAGTTGCCCTAGGCTACTCGCAGGACGTCACGGAACTTCGCATGGCACAGAGCGAACTGGACAGTTCGAATTACAACATCACCGGCTTCGTTGAGCCAAACGAGGCAGTCAAAGAAACTGAATCTAAAGATTTCCTTGGTTCGGTTTCGCTCGCGCAACTCGTGAATCTCTACAGTCCCGAACAGGTAGTTAGCTTTCCGGTTTACCTGATACTCAGCGACGGCATAGATCTTCCGGTCGAGAGCATATCGATCGACATAGAGCTCAAGAAATAGAGGTCAATTGGTGACCGCTTTTATGCAATCGAGTGGGCTTTTTCGCCCTTGTGGCCTTTTATCTTTGGTGGCGATTAGTTCAAGATGAGCGAGCTCGACTCAGTACGTGACCGAATTGTTACTTTTTATTGTGGTTTTCTGCCCGTTTCTATCTTTTAAGCTGAGAAAAGACTGCTAATTTAACCTCTATCAAGTGATGCAGGCAATTTCGGAGATAACAAAGATGTTGGCAGAAGAGCGAAGGCTACAGCTGAGCGAGTGGGCTCGAGTAGATGGTCGTGTTGACGCGAACCGAGCCGCCTCGAACTTAGATGTCGCAGTGGAGACCGTTAGAAGAGATTTAGATGTGCTTCAGCGCCGAGGCGTTTTGCGCCGCGTACATGGCGGAGCAATTTCGCTTGAAAGATTTGCTCACGAGTTCACAATCCCGGAGCGCTATGGACAGAATCCGAATCAAAAGCGCCTGGTGGCCGATGTTGCCGCTTCCTTCATCCCCGAGGAGGGTTGCATCTTTGTTGACGGTGGCACGACCACTGAATGCCTCGCTGTTTATCTCAGAGACAAGCCCGGTCTGTTGGTCGTAACTAACAACTTGACCTTGGCCGGCAAGATCGCTGATTCGACTACGCAGACTTATTTGCTTGGCGGCAAAATTAGGCCCGCCACTTTGAGCGCCGTGGGCGCCAAGACTTGTGAGGACCTGCGAGAGCTAAATGCTTCGGTTAGCTTCATTGGTGCCAACGGCTTTTCTCTAGAAGCAGGGGCCACGGCATTTGATACCGATGAGGCCTTAGTGAAAAAGACGATGATGGCTAACTCGCGGGAGCGAATCCTCTTGGTCGACAGCAGTAAGTTTGGCTCGACCTACCCGGCTAAGTTTTCTGCTTTTTCAGGCTTTGACCGCATAGTGACTAACGTCGATGTCGACGCTTCGTTTACGGATGCGCTTGCGGGAAGCGGGGTCCAGATTGCTTTGGCCCAACAATAAATT
>FUWD012818172.1_pt1 | contig 19642 bp, 16 predicted proteins | sample 1063281 | NCBI WGS metagenome assembly FUWD01 (sample SAMEA79048168, study PRJEB19326) | metagenome | biome: marine | reverse complement strand
ACTCTAATAATTGCCATTGCTCTTTGGATGATTTCTGCATAACGGCAAAAGCCAAGTCAAAGTTTGCTGCTTGTGCGGCTCTTTTGGTCGTGGATATTTGGTTAACATTAATGAATCAATAACGCGCTTGGTTAATTCATTGACTGCTTTTTTTGTAAATGTCATGACTATGACATTTTCTGGATTATGCGAGACAGATAGTAGTTTTAAATATCGCTGTGTTAATAATTCAGTCTTTCCAGAGCCAGCAGGAGCTTGAATAATAAAAGATTCGTTTTCGTTTAAAGCTAAATTTCTGTTATCTTTGTCATTCACATTGACTCAGGCGCACCAACACCAAGTAAATTCAATCCATTTGACAATACTTGTCTAGCTGCTTTAATAAGCATTAGTCTTGAGCCTCTCAATGTGTCGTCACCTACTAAGAATTCGCTACTATTGTAGTAGCTATGGAAGTTAGCAGCCAATTCTCGTAAATAATACGCTAATACGTGTGGTTCATAATTAACTGCAGAAGATTTCAAGACGCCTTTATATCTGTTGAGAGATTTTAATAATAAAACCTCAGCCTCATTATTTAACAATGACAAATCTACTAAAGTTGGGCTTTTAAATTTAATTTTAGCCTGCTTAAGTACAGAACAAATTCTTGCGTGTGCATACTGAATATAAAAAACTGGATTTTCATTAGTATTAGATTTTGCTAAATCTAGGTCAAAGTCCATGTGCTGTTCTGATTTACGCAATACATAAAAAAATCTTGCAGCATCATTACCTACTTCATCACAAAGCTCCTTTAAAGTCACGAAGGATCCACTGCGAGTAGACATTGAAACCTTTCTGCCGTTACGATATAGATTAGCAAATTGTACCAATAATATTTCTAACTTATTTTGATCATAGCCTAGAGCCTCAATAGATGCTTTAACTCTAGCTATATAGCCGTGGTGATCGGCACCCCAAATGTTGATAATTTTGTCATACCCTCTCTCAAGTTTTTCTAGATGATATGCAATATCTGATGCAAAATAAGTGTGAATGCCATTTTCTCGTACAACCACTCGATCTTTTTCATCGCCAAATTTAGTTGTTTTAAACCAAAGCGCATTGCCCTTCTCATATATATAGCCTGAGTCCTTAAGTGCCTTGACTGTGTTGTCAGATAGTCCACTATCAATTAATGATTGCTCAAAAAACCACTTCTGGTAATCAACTCCAAAATCTGACAGGTCTTTTTTAATGCCCTCCAAAATACTATTAATTGCAACATCAAACAACACTTTATAGTCGTCATTAAGTGCTTTCTTGCAATTAGATATTAAATCGTCAATATGCTTTTCTTTGTCTCCTCCATCCCTCTCGTCTGCACTTGCACCGACAAGAATATTTATTTTTTCAATACCTGAAATTTGATCAGCGATAGAATTAATATATTCGCCCTTATATCCATTATCTGGGAAGCTATCAGTATTTATATAGCGAAGATATACACTAGTAGCAAGGATATCCATTTGTCTTCCGGCATCATTAACATAGTATTCGTTATCAACCTCAAATCCAACTGCACGCAGTAGATTTGATAGTGTGGCTCCGTAAGCAGCGCCTCTACCATGACCGACATGCAGTGGCCCTGTTGGATTAGCAGAAACAAATTCTAGCAATATTCTTTGCCCACTTCCTGTATCTGACAATCCATAATTATCTCCCTCAGCAATAATATTTTCAATGATGGAAGTATTTGATTCCTGTGACATGAAAAAATTAATGAAGCCAGGACCTGCAATCTCAGTTTTCTCAATTGCATCACAAACTGGCAAATTAGCTAAGATTTTTTCAGCTAATATCTTTGGAGAGCATTTGGCTTGCTTTGATAAAACCAATGCAATATTAGTAGCGAAATCTCCTTGATCTTTTTCTTTAGAATGATCTATACGGATAGACTTAGGAATCTCAGTGATTACCTTTTCACCTAGGAGCGCTTTTAGGCTATCGTTAATTAGTATTTGTAGTTGTTCTTTCATGTTGAATTTATAATAATTTAATTCTAGTGAGCCTGCTGCCAAGAGTCGCCAACTCCAACATCAACAACTAATGGAACATCAAGTTTATATGTATTCTGCATTAATTCTTGTATTTTATTAGTCAATAAATCTGCTTTTGATGAATTAACTTCAAAAACTAACTCGTCATGAACTTGCATAATCATTTTGATGTCTTTGTTATTATCTCCAATCCACTTGTTAACATCGATCATTGCATTTTTTATGATATCGGCTGAAGATCCTTGCATAGGTGCATTTATTGCAGTTCTTAAGGCGTGCTGCTGCAACATTTTATTATTGGCATTAATCTGTGGAAGGTATAGCCTTCTTCCCATAACAGTCTCAACATAACCTTGGGCCTTTGCTGATTCCTTAATGTTATCCATATATTTTAGAACACCAATATAGTTGTTAAAATAAGCGTCGATATATTGCTTGGCCTCTGTTCTAGAAACTTCTAATTGTTTTGCCAACCCAAAAGCACTCATTCCATAGATAAGTCCAAAATTTATTGCTTTAGCGTTTCTTCTTTGCTCCTTAGTCACCGCTTCAATTGGGATGTTAAACATCATTGACGCCGTTTCTGTATGAACATCCTTATTATCTCTAAATGCAGCTAATAATTGTTCATCTTTTGAAATGTGGGCCATAATTCTTAATTCTATTTGTGAATAATCAGCTGCAACTATAACGTTCCCATTATTTGCAATAAAAGCGCCTCTTATTCGGGCCCCTAATTCTGATCGTATAGGAATGTTTTGTAAATTTGGGTTAGATGATGACAGCCTTCCTGTAGAAGTCACAGCTTGATGGTAAGAGGTATGCAATCTATCAGTTTTGTCGTCAATCTGCTTTGGTAATGCTTCAAGATATGTCGAGTTTAGCTTAGTTAATGTGCGATAACTCAGAATTAAATCAACCAGCGGATGGTCGAGTAACTTTAAAGCCTCTTCATTGGTTGATGGTTGGCCCTTAGGTGTCTTTTTTATAACATCTAAGCCTAGCCCTTCATTGCTAAACAGTATTTGCTGTATTTGTTTTGGAGAGTCTAAATTAAATACATCCCCAGCCATATCGAAAGCTTTTTTCTTTATGCTGTCCATTTGAACTGTAATGTCTTTATGTTGAGCATACAAATAGTCAACATCTAGCTTAACTCCATTACGCTCCATAATAACTAATGTTTGAATTAATTGTAATTCTAGGTTTTGATAAAGCCTTACTAATTTTGGATACTGTGCAATATTTTCATTGAGAACTTTATTAAGCTCAGAGGTAATAATAACGTCTTCACAGGCATATGGAAATGCATGCTCTAAGCTAACCTGATTGAAAGTAATTTGATTTTTACCTTTCCCAGCAATATCAACAAAATGAATGGTCTTATGGTTAAGATAATATTCGCTCAAATCATCCATATTATGCCTTGAAATAACTGAATTTAAGCAGTATGACTTCACCATAGTGTCCTCTTTTATTGCATTAAGGCGAATACCATAGTTTGCCAAGACATGACTGTCATATTTTAAATTATGTCCAATCTTACCGATTTTTGTATCTTCTAAAATTGGCTTAATTACATCCATTACCTTATTGAAATCCAGTTGCTTTGGTGCGTCTATATAGTCGTGCCCAACAGGCACATAATAACTATCATTCTCAATCAAAAAAACCCAGCCCACAATTGCAGCATTCATATAATCAAGTGATGTTGTCTCTAGGTCAAAAACAAAAGTTCTACACTTAATTAGGTTCTCGATCATATCCTCAAGGGCACTTATTTCTAGAACTAATGTTTGAGAATATTTATCAATAATATTGGCTTTTTTACTGATTATTTCTTTTGCCTCTACCGACTCAACAATGTCAGAATTGTTATAACTGTCTTTTGCTTTTAAGTCAAGATTACCTAGTTGGTTTAGCCACATAGAGAAACCGAACTTTTTGTATAACTTATAAAGCTTATCTTTATCTTGATTTGGCTTATTTTCAATTATATCGTCAGGCAATAGAACATCAAATTTAAGCTTTACTAATTTACGAGATAGATCCAAAAGATCAATATTTTCACGCAGCTTTTCTCCCACCTTGCCCTTAATTTTTTCTGCGTTAGACTTGATTCCAGATATATCGGTGTACAGTTGCAACCACTTTATTGCTGTTTTTGGGCCAACACTTGGTACTCCTGGAATATTGTCCGCACTATCCCCTGTTAAAGCTAATAAATCCATTATCCCTTCAGGAGGCACTCCCATTTTATCAACGACTCCTTGATAATCCAATAAATTGCCTTTCATATCGAGTTGGATTATATTGTTACTAACTAGCTGCATTAAGTCCTTATCGCTACTAGCTATAATGGTGCTTATATTGTTAATTTCAGCTTGTTTGCTTAGCGTTGCAATTACGTCATCTGCCTCAACCCCAGGTGCACAAATAAATTCAATCCCGATAGCTCTAATAATTTCATATAGTGGCTCTATCTGCATTATCAATTCGCTATCCGCTGGCTTCCTGTGGGCTTTATATTCTGGATAAATATCGTGCCTAAAATTTTTCCCTTTATCATCAAATATTGTAATAATTTTGGCTTCAGGGTATTGATGTTGTAGGCGCTTTATAGCGCCTATTACTCCAAACATTGCACCAGTAGGAAACCCATCTTGGTTAGTTAGATTTTGCGAAAGTGTGGAAAAATAAGCTCGGAACAAAAAGGCCGAGCCATCCATCAAGATAAGCTTATACGACATAGATTTAAATTTTACCTTTTTTAGTACTTATCATTAAAGTCTTAATTGTTATAAAATGCACTTTATTTACCTGTTAATAAATTGAACAATAAAAAAGTACTTCTCAGTAGCCATAATATAAATCTAAATCATGAAGGCAAAAAAGTTCTTGATGATATAAGTTTTGAACTAAGGCAGGGCGACTTTATAACACTAATAGGGCCAAATGGCGCGGGGAAGAGTTCACTTATAAAGGTTTTGTTAGGGTTAATTAAACCTGATAGCGGGAACGTCATAAAGTCTGATAATCTTAAGGTCGGCTACACTCCTCAGAAATTTAGTGCAAATGAATTTATCCCTATCACAGTAGTTGATTTTTTAACTTTAAATCAGAAAGTTGATTTGAGTTTTTTAAGTACTACTGCAACACTAACAGGAGTACAGCCAATATTACAGTCTTCTCTAAAAGACCTTTCTGGCGGTGAAATTCAAAGAGTTCTCCTAACTCGTGCATTGCTTGCAAAGCCAAATGTGTTAATACTTGATGAGCCTGCTCAGAATCTTGATGTAGATGGGCAAATGCAGTTATATAAACTTATACAGGAAATTCATCAGGAGCAAGATTGTGCGGTGCTTATGGTTTCACATGACCTGCACAGGGTTATGAAAGAGTCGACACAAGTTCTGTGCTTATATCATCATATATGTTGCATGGGAAGACCTGAGTCAATTCTGAAAGATTCTAAATTCAATGACTTATTTGCAGACCAAATGGATGAGCTGATGGCAACTTACGAACACCATCACAATCACAATCACTAGTAATAAATTACAGCAAATATTAGTAGAGCAATTCAAAACTATATGCTTTATCGTTTATCTTATATATAGTATATATGGGGCAATAATTATCTCTCTGATATAATATGCCTTTTTTTAAAATAATTTATTATGAAAGATATTATTGAAGCAGCCTTTGAAGATAGAGCAAACATCAGTCCAAAATCTGCGAATATTGAAATAAAGCAAGCAGTAGAAGAGGCAATTCAATTATTAGATTCTGGCAAACAAAGAGTTGCTGAGCAAAAAGGAATTGGAGATTGGACCGTAAACGAGTGGCTTAAAAAAGCTGTACTTTTATCTTTTAGGCTTGAAGATAACAAACCAATGCCTGGTGGATTTACACAGTATTATGATAAAGTTCCATCTAAATTTAGCAATATGAGCGCAGATGAACTCAAATCAACAGGTGTCCGAGTTGTCCCTCCTGCTAGCGCTCGTAAGGGCTCCTTTATTGCGCCTGACACTGTGCTCATGCCAAGCTATGTAAATATTGGTGCATTTGTTGATTCTGGAACTATGGTTGACACTTGGGCGACTGTTGGTTCATGCGCACAGATTGGAAAAAATGTCCATCTTTCTGGCGGTGTTGGAATAGGTGGAGTTCTTGAACCGCTTCAAGCTAGCCCAACAATAATTGAAGATAACTGCTTTATTGGTGCTAGATCAGAGGTAGTCGAGGGGGTAATAGTAGAAGAAGGAGCTGTTATTTCTATGGGAGTATATATTGGCCAGTCTACAAGAATATTTAACCGTGAAACTGGAGAAGTTAGCTATGGCCGTATACCTGCTGGGTCTGTTGTAGTGTCAGGAAACTTGCCCTCAGATGACGGTTCTTACTCGTTATATTGTGCTGTAATAGTTAAGCAGGTTGATGCTAAAACTAGATCCAAAGTAGGTATTAATGAACTATTAAGAGGGATATAATTAAATACTCTGCTAATTAAACTAAAAAACCCGCCTCACGGCGGGTTTTTTGTCACGAATTACTTTATGTTAATTAACTTAACGATTGAAAAGTGAATATAGTAGAGCAACTGCAACCAAGCCAACTAAGTTAGCACTGCCTAATTCCCCAACTATTCCTGTGATACGTGCAATGACATCTCCTGGAAGGAATGCCGCAGTATTACCAAATATTACTTGAACAACTACTGCAAGTGCTATAAGTGCTACACCTGCCTCTGTTGCTTTTTTTATCCAACCTATTACGGAATCTAACATAGTATTTCCCCTTTTTTGTTTGACAAAACCCCAACTTAATTGTTGGTTAGTGGACTTTTTACCCTTTTTTAATGGTCTGTCAAGTTATTATTGAGGAAATATTGGAAAAATGTGGTATAAATAACACAATATAGCCATTATTGTTGTATTATTACTACAAAATAAAACTTATATTGCAACAGAAAAGGCGATTCCAATAAAAATAACCATACCAATATAATGGTTATTTAAAAAAGCCTTGAAACATTGGTCTTTTTCACGCTTATTTATTAGTGATTGATGATAAATCATTATAAATCCACAAACGATTATTGATAAGTAGAAAAAATATCCCAAACTATATATTTCAGAAATCTTCAATAATAATAACAATAAAATTATCTGCAGAATTGCAATTATATATATATCGTACTTGCCCAATATTATTGCTGATGATTTAATGCCAATCTTTAGGTCATCATCCCTATCAGCCATGGCATACATTGTGTCATAAATAAATGTCCATACAATTGTAGCTATAAATAGCCACCATGCTGAATTAGGTACATAATTATTGGTAGCAGCGAACGACATAGGAACGCTCATTGCAAAAGCTATCCCCAGAACAATTTGTGGAAAGTTTGTCCAACGCTTGGTAAAAGGATAAAGAGTTGCTATAAAAACTGCAATGAATGAAAGTTTAATGGTAAGCCAGTTAGTCATTAGGACTAATATAAATGCAACTGCGATCAATCCAAAGAATATAGCTATTGCGGAATTTGGGGTAATCTCTCCAGATGTTATTGGTCTTGTCTTTGTGCGCTCTACAAATTTGTCAATTTTTCTATCTGCATAATCGTTGATAACACAACCAGCAGTCCTCATTATCGCAACACCGCTAATAAAAATAATTAGTAATGCAATGCTTGGTAATCCTTCTGCAGCTAAAAACAATGCCCAAAGTGTTGGCCACAATAGTAAATATATTCCTATGGGTTTATCAAGTCTCATCAAGCGTATATATGGGTTCATAGCTTGTCCAAGAAGGTAATTAAGTCTTTGGTTAGGGGAGCTTTAACCTTTTCTATTTTATTAGACATAGGGTTAGTAAATATAACTTGATGAGCATGTAGAAATAATCTTTTTAAGCCTTTATTGTGTACCTTTTCCTCAAATATTTTGTCTCCATATTTATCGTCACCTGCAATTGAATGGTTTGCATATTTTGCGTGTGCCCTTATTTGATGAGTACGACCGGTCTCTATTATTACTTCAACTAGACTGGCCTCAAAGTTATCTTTATGGAAATTTTTTACTGGCTGAAAATGACTAATAGCTTGTTTGCCTTTATTATCAATAACCGTATATCGAGAATTGTTATATAGTGGAGCATCTATAGTATGTCTCTTCTTTGACCATACACCTTTGACTAAAGCAGTGTAGCGTTTTTCCATTTGACGATTTCGAAGTTGCTCGTTAAGACTTTTTAAAACATTGCGTTTTTTTGCAATCATTAGTAGTCCTGAGGTTGAGCGATCAAGTCTATGAACTAGTTCAATCGGACTACTGTACATATCCCTTAATGCCTCGATAACTCCAGTACTTATACCACTACCGCTATGAACAGCTAGTCCACTCGGTTTGTTAATTATTATCATTCCACTATCCTCAAACAGGATGGAATCTTGAAGTAGCTTTTTTAGGTTATCTGATGTAGAAATATCTATTGAATTAGATACACGAATAGGAGGTATTCTTACAACATCGTTAATCTGTAATTTATAATCAGCTTTCTTTCTCCCTTTGTTGACTCGTACTTCGCCCTTGCGTATTACTCTATAAATATGTGACTTTGGGACGCCCTTGAGATGCTTTATCAAGTAGTTGTCCAAGCGCTGACCTTTTGAAAACTCATCAACTGTTTGGAAAGAAACTGTCATTATTTTCTAGATAAAAATAAATTATTGAAGTTTTCAGTGGTTACCCGTGCAATATCATTTACACTCACTCCACGAATCTCTGCTATTTTTTCAGCTATATAGTATGTATACGCAGGAGTGTTTGGCTTTCCTCTATATGGAACAGGGGTAAGGTATGGTGAATCTGTTTCAATAAGTAAACGATTACTAGGCACTTTTTTGGCTACCTCTCGCAGTTCTATTGCACTATTAAATGTAACAATTCCTGAAAAAGAAATATAAAAACCCAAGTCTAGTGCCGCTTCAGCTGTCTCCCAGTCTTCACTAAAGCAATGCATTACTCCCTTCTCAGCTTTTTCTTTATGCATTATTTTTATAGTGTCTTTTTTAGCATCACGTGTATGAACAATCATTGGCTTACCAGATATGTTGGATGCATGGATATGCCTAATAAAGCGCTCTCTTTGCCATTCAGAATTGTCTTTATCAATATGAAAATAATCAAGCCCAGTTTCACCGATAGCAATTATGTTGTCATTATCTGCTAATTTTAATAGCTCATTTACTGAAGGATCCCTTGAGTTTTGCGATGTCGGATGAACTCCAACCGAGGCATATATCTCATTATAATCCTCTGCCAGAGATAGGACATCGTTAAAGTTTTCAAGGTCAATACAGACACACAAGAATTCTTTAACTGAATACTCCTTCGCATGCTCAAGCATACTTTTAATGCTACCACCAAAAGGCTCAAGACTGATACGATCTATATGGCAATGTGAATCAATAATTTTCATAGACTATAAGTCCAATTATTAAAGTAAATTTATTGCTAGCATTATACGATTTAGGATTTTTATGCACAAGAGATTATTTAGTTATAGTGTCAATCTTTATCTATATTGTTGTAAATAATAAAGCTGAAAAAATAACTGCATTACTAGTGTCAGATATGTTTTGTATTTATCTGCAATAAGAAACGAGCGTCGGAAACATAAGGCACAAAAATTTTATGTTTCTTGATAACAATGTCTTTCAATTTTTCCTTCTCAAAGTGTTCGCCTTTCATCAATAAGTAATGCCCATCGCCACACAGAAGATGCTTAGTAAGTGCGATAGTGTCCTCAACCCCTGAAAATGCTCTTGAAATTATTTGACCATAGCATGATTTGGTTATATGAGACTCAACCCTTTCGTTTATAACTCTAAGGTTATTAATTCTTAATTGTGATTTTACAAACCTCATAAAGTGGCACTTCTTACCCACACTATCAATAACACTAACATCTATGTTTGGTCTCATAATAGCTATAACTATGCCTGGTAAACCTGCTCCTGAGCCCACATCAAGAATCGAGCTATCGTCAACATAATGCAAAACTGAAAGGCTATCTAGTAAGTGCTTTTTTACTACCTCTGAAGGGCTTGTTATGGCGCTTAAGTTATATGTTTTATTCCATTTAATCATCAACTCTGTATAACTTAATAAATCTTTAGATTGACTTTCGGTAAGTTGGATGTGCATTTGCTTTGAGCCATCTAATAATAAATTTATTAGTTCACTCATACATTCTCTTTGTAGGTCTTTAAGTAAACCAATAAAATAGAAATTGAAGCGGGGGTTACGCCCTGAATTCTACTAGCTTGACCAATAGTTTCCGGCATATAGAGTTTAAGCTTTTGCCTCACCTCAGATGAAAGTGCCTTTATTGAGTCGTAGTCTATATTATTAGGAAGAATAGTTTTTTCATTTCTTCTATATTTTTCAATTTCATCAAGCTGGCGCTTAATATAGCCTTCATACTTTACTTGATTCTCTATCTGACTAATTATGGTCGAATCTTCTAAGAAAGGCTTCCCGTTGTCTATTTGACTCAATAACTTATAATCAACTTTTGGTCTTTTAAGGAGTTCTTCCAAGGAATACTCATGACTAAGTTTAATATTTAATACTTCACTGGCCTGTTTATCATTCGCTTGTATCCATACACTTTTTAGGCGCTTTGTTTCTTTTTTGACTGATTCATACTTTTGATTAAATGACTGCCAAAATTTATCATCAATTAAACCGATGCTTCTTGCCTCAGGAGTTAAACGCTGATCAGCATTATCTTCTCTTAAAAGTAATCTATACTCTGCACGTGAAGTAAACATGCGGTAGGGCTCATTAGTGCCCTTGGTAATTAAATCATCAACCATGACTCCAATGTATGATTTGTCCCGTTTAGGCAACCAGCATTCTTTTTCTTGTACCGCAAGAGCGGCATTTATTCCTGCCAATAACCCTTGGGCAGCTGCCTCTTCATAACCAGTTGTTCCGTTAATTTGGCCGGCAAAATACAGTCCTGATATTTTCTTTACTTCCAGTGTTTGTTTCAACCCTCTTGGATCAAAGAAGTCATACTCAATAGCATAACCTGGGCGCATGATTATTGCGTTTTCAAAACCTTTTATGGAATGAATAAATTCTGCTTGTACTTCATATGGCAATGACGTTGATACGCCATTAGGGTAGACCTCGTTGGTAGTTAAACCTTCTGGTTCAACAAAAATCTGATGTGAATCTTTGTCACTAAACCTTACCACTTTATCCTCGATTGATGGGCAATATCTTGGACCAACTCCTTCTATCTTACCACTATACATTGGTGAATCTTTAAGGCCTTTTCTAATATGTTCATGAGTTTGAGAGTTTGTATGCGTTATATAGCAAGGTATTTGTTCTGGATGGTCTGATTCTTTTCCCATAAATGAAAATGTTGGTAAGGGAAAGTCTCCTAACTGCTTTTGTAAAATATCATAGTTAATAGTTCGTCCATCCAGCCTAGGTGGAGTTCCGGTCTTTAGCCTTCCTACGCCCAAATCATAGGACTTTAATTTATCAGATAAAACGTTTGCTGGAGCATCTCCAGCTCGACCGCCCTGATAATTAGATTTCCCAATATGAATTACTCCACCCAAAAAAGTGCCAGAAGTAAGCACAACCTTTTTGGCAAATAATTTCAATCCCATTTGCGTTATAACTCCCTTTATTTCGTCATTCTTGATGATTAAATCATCAACAGCCTGTTGAAATATGGATAGATTTTGTTGATTTTCGAGTTCAAAACGAATAGCAGCTTTATATAAAATTCTATCAGCTTGTGCTCGTGTTGCCCTTACTGCAGGACCTTTAGATGCGTTCAATGTTCTAAACTGTATTCCTGACTTGTCGATAGCCCTAGCCATCACGCCTCCCATAGCGTCAATCTCTTTAACTAGATGTCCCTTTCCTAGACCGCCAATAGCTGGATTGCAGCTCATTTGCCCTAAAGTTTCTATGTTATGAGTAACAAGCAAGGTTTTTACTCCAATTCTTGCTGACGCTAGAGCTGCCTCTGTTCCAGCGTGCCCTCCGCCAACAACAATAACTGAATATTCGTTTGAATTATTTATTTTACTCATAAGCAAAAAAGGCTCGTTGAACGAGCCTTTTTGATTTAGCTGTTATATAGTTATTTTACTTTAGCATCTAGTTCGCCAGCTGCATATCTTTGACTCATTACATCCAAAGAAGATGCGGTTATTTTATCAGCATATCCTGCAGTTCCAAAAGCTTCAAATCTAGCTACACAAATTTCTGACATAGCAACTGTTGATTCTTTCAAAAATTTACGTGGATCGAAGTTTGAAGCATTCTCACTCATATGTCTACGAATTGCACCAGTTGATGCCATACGCAAGTCTGTATCAATATTTACTTTCCTTACTCCGTTCTTAATGCCTTCCTGAATCTCTTCGACTGGAACACCGAATGTTTTACCCATATCGCCGCCATAATTATTTATTATTGCTAGCCAATCCTGAGGAACTGAAGATGAGCCATGCATAACTAAATGAGTATTTGGCAATCTTTGATGGATTTCTTTTATTCTGTCAATTCTTAAAACTTCACCTGTAGGCTCCTGAGTAAACTTGTAAGCACCATGAGATGTTCCTATTGCAATTGCAAGAGCATCAACATTAGTCTCCTTAACAAAATCAGCGGCTTCTTCTACAGAAGTGAGCAGCATATCTAAATCTAACTGGCCATCAGCACCATGGCCGTCCTCTTCTCCCATCATTCCTGTTTCTAATGATCCTAGACATCCCAATTCGCCTTCAACCGAGACGCCTCCAGCATGAGCCATATCAACAACTGTCTTAGTAACGTCTACATTATATTCAAATGACGATGGTGTTTTCATGTCTGCCATCAAAGAGCCATCCATCATAACTGACGAGAAACCAGATTGTATTGAACGCAAACATACTGATGGCTCTGAACCGTGGTCTTGATGCATCACAACGGGAATGTGCGGATACATTTCAATTGCAGCAGAAATCAAATGACGTAGGAAGGGTTCTCCTGCATAGGAACGCGCTCCCGCAGACCCCTGCATAATAACTGGACTATTAGTTTTGTCTGCAGCAGACATAATGGCATGAACTTGTTCCATATTGTTAACATTGAATGCAGGCATACCATAACCATTTTCAGCTGCATGATCTAGTAATTCTCTCATAGAAATAATCATATTTTTCTCCTTTGTTTTACTTGTTTAATAATTAGAGTCGCCGACACAAAGAATCTTCATCATATTTGTTCCTCCTGATTTGTCCTTGTGCATACCTTTGGTTAATACTACCAAATCTCCTTTAGTTACGACCTCTCTTTTTGTTAATGTTTCAATAACCTTTTCGTTTACCTTATCCCATTCGCTACTACTATGTTTCTCAATACTGCAAGGATATACTCCACGATAAAGAGTTACTTTTTGTAATGTTTCTATATTGTATGAGATTGCAAATATAGATATGTTTGAACTAATTCTAGACATCCAAAGCGAAGTCTTGCCTGTTTGTGTCAAGGTTGCAACTACCTTAGCATTAATGTGATTGGCTGCATACATAGAGCTCATAGCTATAGTTTCATCAACAAATTCAAAGCTTTCATGGAGGCGATGATGAGAAACCTTTGCTATTGGGTTTTTTTCAGCTTCTAGGCAGACTTCGTTCATTGTTTTAACTGCATTAACCGGAAAATTACCTGCTGCTGTTTCAGCAGACAGCATTACCGCATCAGTACCATCCAATACAGCATTAGCAACATCAAAAACTTCTGCTCTTGTCGGAATAGGGCTGTCTATCATAGATTCTAACATCTGGGTTGCTGTGATAACAATTCGGTCATTAGCTCTAGCTAGCTGGATTAATCTTTTTTGTTGTGCTGGTAATTGTGGGTCTCCTATTTCAACGCCCAGGTCTCCTCTTGCAACCATAATTCCAGCTGATTCAACAATAATACCTTTTATAACTTCATCATCTAGCGCTTCAGCACGTTCAATTTTAGCAATAACCCCTGCATTTGAACCTGCCTCTTTAAGCAACTTTTTAGTTTCACGAACATCGTCAGCACTAACCGGGAATGACAATGCAACATAATCTGCTTTAGCTTTAGCAGCTATCAATATGTCTTTTTTGTCTTTTTCAGTTAATGCGTTTGCAGATAAACCTCCTCCACGAAGATTTATTCCTTTGTTGTCTGAAAGTATGCCTGCTTGGAGGACTTTTGTAGCAATTTTCTTGCCTTGTATTGATATAACCTCGAGTACAACCTTGCCATCATCGATTAGCAATACATTGCCTGGCTTGACATCTGTAGGTAGTCTTTTGTATGCTATGCCAACAGAGTTTTGATCGCCTGAATTTTCATCTAATTCAGCATCTAAAATAAACCTATCGCCGATACTTAGCTTTACTTTGATTCCATTTTTGAAAGCAGCTATACGAATTTTTGGACCCTGCAAATCCATCAAAACACCTACATAGGTATCGTTTTTTTTGGCCCAATCACGTGAAGCATTTACCCTTGCTAAATGCTCATCCTCAGAGCCATGAGAGAAATTTATTCGTACTACGTTGGCACCTGCCTTCAGAATACTTGACAGAACTCCATCGACATCAGTTGCTGGCCCTAATGTTGCTAATATTTTTGTTCTTCTTGGCAAAAGCTACTCCGAAGCTCTTTGTTGTAATATTTCTACTGCAGGTAATATTTTACCCTCCAAAAACTCTAAAAAGGCACCTCCACCTGTGGATATATAACTTATCCTTTCTTCTATTCCATACTTATCAACAGCAGCCAATGTGTCGCCTCCACCTGCTATCGAAAAAGCGTTTGAATCAGCAATAGACTTAGCCAGTGTTTTAGTGCCATCTCCGAACTGGTCAAATTCAAATACTCCAACAGGCCCATTCCAAACTATTGTGCCTGCATTTTTCATAATTTCAGTCAAATAATTAGCAGATTCAGGTCCTATATCGAAAATCATATCATCATCACTCACTTTGGATGATTTTTTAGTTTCTGCTAGTGCACTTTCAGAAAACTCTTTACCAGTAACTACATCAGTAGGTACAGGTATTTCGCAATCTTGCATTAACTTTTGTGCTGTTGGTATTAGGCCTTCTTCACATAAGGACTTTCCAACATTGTTACCCTGAGCAGCTATAAAAGTGTTAGCAATTCCACCTCCAACAACTAACTGGTCAACAATTTTTGATAACGACTCTAGTACTGTCAATTTAGTAGACACTTTAGAGCCTCCGACAATTGCCACCATAGGTCGCTTAGGATTGTCTAAAGCTTTTCCTAGCGCTTCAAGTTCTCCTGAAAGAAGCGGTCCAGCACAAGCAATTTTTGCATACTTTGCAACACCATGGGTAGATGCCTGTGCACGATGAGCTGTACCAAAAGCGTCCATTGCAAAAATATCACAAATAGCTGCTATACGCTCTGACAATGAGTCATCATTCGACATTTCTCCAACATTGAAACGAACATTCTCACATAAAACTACATCGCCAGCATTAAGATCAACACCATTTAGCCAGTCACTCTCAAGTCTTACATTGATATTAAGTAGTTCAGTTAACCTATCTGCAACTGGTTGTAAGCTAAACTCATCACTAGGTTGGCCCTCAACTGGACGCCCCCTGTGTGACATTAGTATTACTTTCGCGCCCTTTCTTATTGCCATCTCAATAGTTGGAATAGACGCTTTGATTCTTTTGTCGCTTGTAACTATGCCATTTTTTATAGGTACATTTAGGTCTTGACGTATTAGTACTTTTTTGGAATTTAAATCTAAATCTGATAAATTAATAACTGACATAACTTCCTCTAAATGTAATATTTATTTACTAATTTAATAATAAATAATCTTAAAAAATATTTTATTATCTATATTCATGTGGGATTTTGTGTTGGTTCAAACAATAATCACCAACACAAAATCAAAGCTTATAAGTTACGGTGAGTTATCGCACCGTAATAGTTTAAGTTAAGCTATATGTTTTACTAAACGAAGCATGTTACAAGTGTATCCATACTCGTTGTCATACCAAGAAACAACCTTAACAAAGGTGTCGTCAAGTGCGATACCAGCTCCAGCATCAAATATAGAAGATGCGCTAATTCCACGAAAATCAGAAGAAACAACCATCTCTTCAGTGTATTGTAGTGTTCCTATCATTGAGCCTTCAGAGGCCTCCTTTACTGCTGAACATATGTCATCATAGGTTGCTGAATTCTCTAGTTCGCATGTAAGATCAACAACAGAAACGTCAACAGAAGGAATACGGAAAGCCATACCTGTTAGTTTGCCGTTAAGTTCAGGTAAAACTACTCCTACCGCTTTAGCTGCGCCCGTTGATGATGGGATTATATTTTCAAACACTGAACGTCCACCCCTCCAATCTTTAACAGAAGGACCGTCAACCGTTTTTTGGGTTGCTGTTGATGCATGAACTGTAGTCATTAGACCTCTCTTCAGACCCCAATTATCATTAATAATTTTAGCAATTGGAGCTAAACAGTTAGTAGTGCAAGACGCTGCGGAAATAATCTTTTGCCCGTTATATTCGTTATGGTTAACGCCATACACAAACATTGGTGTGCCGTCTTTAGATGGTGCAGACTGAACTACTTTCTTTGCTCCAGCATCTAAATGAGCCTGGCAACTCTCTTCTGTTAGGAAGAACCCTGTACAATCAATAGCTACATCAACGTCAATATCTCCCCACGCAAGATCTGCAGGGTTACGTTCGGCTGAGAGACGAATCTTCTTGCCGTCAATCACAAAGTTGTCACCATCTACATTTACTTCACCATCAAAACGCCCATGGGCCGTATCATATTTAAGCATGTAAGCCAAATAATCGTTATCCAATAGATCGTTAATGCCGACCACTTCTAGCTCTGGAAAGTCTTTTGAAATTGCACGAAAAACCATTCGACCAATACGCCCAAAACCATTAATACCTATCTTTATTGCCATTATCTTATACTCCTTATTCCTATTTTTATTTATTATACCAATTTGGTATACATTTATAAATTAAGTGGGTACATCCTTCCACCTTATTTAATCTGTTTTCTAGTTCACATTATTTGCAAATCTAGGTTTATTTAAATCAACTTATTGTATTTTTTGGCGTTAATCAATTTTATATTATTGACTTTGTCAATGTGTATCATAACGTGGCAAAAAAATACAGCTCAGTACTAAAGTTAACTACTAGATAAGCTGTAACTTATCCTATCAGTGCTCTTGCCCTTGTAACAACATTGTCGACTGTAAAGCCAAACTCTTCAAATAACTGATTAGCAGGTGCAGACTCTCCGAATGTTGTCATGCAAATAATGTCTCCATCTAGACCAACATATTTGTACCAGCCATCGCCAACATTGGCTTCGATTGCAAGACGTTTAACTCCTGGTGTTAATACTGAATCCTTGTATGACTGATCCTGCTCATCATAAGCATCAGTACAAGGCATAGACACTACACGAACATTCTCCTGCATAGATTCTGCAGCCTCAATAGCTATTCCTACTTCAGAACCTGTGGCAATAAATATTATATCTGCATCACCTTCACAATCTCTTATAACGTAAGCTCCCTTTTCAATATTTTTTACTTGCTCAGTACTCCTTTCAATTGGGGTTAAGTTTTGGCGTGAAAAAACTAGTGCAGTTGGGGCTTCTTTGCGAAGCATAGCCATCTTCCATGAAACAGCTGACTCTATAGCGTCACAACCTCTCCAGGTATGAAAGTTAGGAATCATGCGTATTGTTGCTAACTGCTCAACTGGCTGGTGTGTAGGGCCATCTTCGCCCAAACCAATAGAGTCATGAGTGTATACATATATGGCTCCAATCTTCATTATTGCTGACATTCTTAATGCATTACGCATAAACTCCATAAACATAAAAAATGTTCCACTGTATGGCTTAAAGCCCCCATGCAATACCATACCATTAACCATATGGGCCATCCCAAATTCACGAACCCCCCAAGATATATAGTTGCCATTAGCATTTTCAGCGTTAACCTTAACTGACCCTGACCAGTTAGTTAGATTAGAGCCTGTAAGGTCTGCTGAACCTCCAAAAAGCTCTGGAACAATAGGTCCCATAGCTTCTATTGCATTTTGTGATGCCTTTCTTGAGGCAATGTTAGGCATTTCGTCCTGAGTCTTGGCAATGAAATTATCCATTTCAATTTCGAAGTTAGCTGGCAAATCTCCAGCCATGCGACGCTTAAATTCACTAGCTTCATGAGGAAATTCAGCTTCATAAGCTATAAACTTATTGTTCCAGTCGGACTCGTCTGTAGAGCCCTTCTCTGTATGATCCCATCCAGCATAAATATCATCAGGTATCGCAAATGGTTCGCTGTCCCAGCCTAAGGCTTCACGGGTAGCAGCAATTTCATCATCCCCTAGTGGCGCTCCATGGCAATCATGCGTTCCTGAAAGGTTAGGAGATCCATAACCTATAGTTGTTCTTGTACAAATAAGTGAAGGTCTAGAATTATCTGACTTGGCTTCAATGATAGCAGAGTTTATTGAGTCTGCATCGTGCCCATCTACGTCACGCATAACTTGCCAACCGTAAGATTCAAATCTAGTCGCTACATCTTTCTCCATCCAGTCTGTTATATGACCGTCAATAGAAATATCATTGTCATCCCAAAAGGCTATCAACTTACCAAGACCTAAAGTGCCTGCCATTGCGCATGACTCGTGAGAAAGGCCTTCCATTAAGCAGCCATCGCCCATAAACACCCAAGTATGATGGTCAACAATTTCATGCCCTGGCTTATTAAATTGCGCTGCCAAAGTACGCTCAGCAATCGCCATACCAACTGCATTAGTTATGCCCTGACCTAAAGGACCTGTAGTGGTTTCAATGCCTTCTGCATAGCCATATTCTGGATGCCCTGCTGTTTTAGAGTGTAGCTGCCTAAAATCTTTAATATCATCAATACTTAAATCAAACCCAGTAAGATGTAGTAAGGAATAGATTAGCATTGAACCATGACCATTAGATAGCACGAAACGGTCTCTATCTGCCCATTTAGAACTTTTTGGGTTGTACTTTAAGTGGTCATTCCAAAGAACCTCGGCAATATCTGCCATACCCATTGGAGCACCTGGGTGGCCTGAATTTGCTTTCTGAATAGCATCCATACTAAGAGCACGGATTGCATTTGCTAAATCTCTGCGTGATGGCATATTAATCCCTCGAACAAAACCTAAGAATTATACATGCAAACTAAAAAATGTTTATATCTCTAAAGTATTGTTTTTTTCAATTAGAGTTGAAATTTTTTTTCAACTTAAGCTATAAGCCTAGTCTTCAGGCTCGCTAGAAACTATTGCACCACCACGGTATTGAACTGTCTTTTCGATTTCGCCATTATCATTCCAAACTGTTACAAGGCCTTCTAACTTGTCATCAACATAGTTTCCCTGTATTTGTTTTTGTCCGCTGCCAGACCAGCGAACGAAATTGCCATTTTTTTTTGCCATCCTTATAATT
>FUWD012820290.1_pt1 | contig 19649 bp, 17 predicted proteins | sample 1063281 | NCBI WGS metagenome assembly FUWD01 (sample SAMEA79048168, study PRJEB19326) | metagenome | biome: marine | reverse complement strand
CCCCACAGAGGGGTGCTGTATCAGAGTGCGAGACGGGATCGAACCGTACGCTCATGCTGACACGGATTTTAAGTCCCGGGCGTCTACCAATTCCGCCACTTCGGCCAGTGCCGCTAAAGTTACAACCTTCCCCGTCTTTCCCCAAGCAATCACCTCTTCCCTGCCCGCCCCGGGAAGAGGTGGTAACACTCTTGACTATGTGTACTTATTGTACTTAAGTGATTTTCAATCAATAAGTAACGGTCTTTTTTATTTGACGCGTAAGTACAAGCAGTCAACAGTGTCCCTAACTTTTTTTATTTGAAATGGTCGAAGCCGGGGAGGGCTGTGAGGTCTATTGTGATGCCGTAGATGTCTTTGAGGAGGAGGCCTGAGTCTTTGGGGGTAATTTCTCCTATGATTGCAATGTCGCGGTTGTCGGCTATTTTTTCGTGTTCTTCCTTTGATATGGTGAAGAGGAGTTGGTAGTCTTCTCCTCCGCTGATGGCGAACCCGAGGGCGTCGTCCTGGAGTTCGTCGGCAATGAGGCGGGCGGTGGAGTTGACGGGGATGCGGCTCTCCTGGAGCAGGGCTCCGACGGCGGAGGCTTTGCAGATGTGGCCAAGGTCCTGGCTGAGCCCGTCTGAGATGTCGATCATTGCTGATGGGCGTACATTGCGTTCGTGCAGAAAGCGGACGGTGTCGAGCCGGGCGAGGGGGAGCAGGTGCTGCTGTATGGCGCCGCTATATTCCTGGAGGTCGGCCATGAGGTTGCGGTTGTAGGTCTCGTTGTTTTCAATGTGCTCCATCATGATGAGCTTTTCACGCGTCAGCACCCTCAGCCCTGCTGCCGAACCGCCGAGCGAGCCGGTGACGCAGACAAGATCTCCCTCTTTCGCCCCTTTTCGGTAGGTGATCATGCTTTTGGGAACTTCGCCCGTTACAGTCACCGATATTACAAGCCCTGAGCGCGAACGCGAGGTATCGCCGCCGGTAATGGCGATGCCGTATTCCCGTGCAGCGCTTTCCATGCCGCGGTAGAGCTCTTCAATCATCTCCACCGGTATTGAGGGAGGTACGGCAATGGAGACGAGGGCATAGCGGGGGATGGCGTTCATTGCGCAGATGTCGGAGGCGTTGACGCTGATTGCCTTGCTTCCGAGATGTTTTGCCGGTGTGGTGAGGAGGTCGAAGTGCACCTGTTCGATGAGCAGGTCGGTTGAGCTCAACTGCAGCATTTTGGCTGAGGGCCGCCAGACGGCGCAGTCGTCGCCAATTCCAATCACCAGTTTCGGAGCACTCTCTAGGGTGGGTTGGACAATGCTCTTGATGCGTTCTATCAGGCCGAACTCTCCTGTCTCCGATGTAGCTTTATATGCCATTATTTTGCGTAAATTGATTCAACATTTCTTGCGGCTGAGGTCGTGTGGTTATTATTAGTAAACATAGAACAATATCTCGTTTATATGGGTTTTTTTGACAAGTTCAAGTTATCGCGGCTGACGGAGGGCCTTGGAAAGACAAGGGAGACGCTTCGTGAAAAGCTGGCCGTGGTGACAAAGGGTAGGACGGAAATAGATGACGAGTTCCTTGAAGAGCTCGAGAATATTCTTGTGTCGGCCGATGTTGGTGTTGAAACAACGCTGGCGATTGTTGATGCCATTACCGAGCGCGCAAAGCTGGAAAGCTACCGTTCGGAGGATGATCTCAACGGGATGCTGATGGATGAAATAGGCAAGATGCTCATGGACAGTGGTGACGAGCATCCTGTTGAGTTTGATGCGCCACTTCCCGCCAAACCCTATGTTATACTGATTGTGGGTGTGAACGGGGCAGGCAAAACGACGAGCGTTGCCAAACTTGCCTCCAACTACGAAAAGGCCGGCAAAAAAGTGATGATTGCCGCGGCCGACACCTTTCGCGCTGCCGCTTATGAGCAGCTTCAGGTATGGGCTGAGCGGGCGGGAGTTCCGCTTATTGGTCAGGGGCAGGGGGCCGACCCCGCTTCGGTGGTGTACGACGCAGTCAGTGCCGCCGTGGCTCGTAACGCCGATGTGGTGCTGGTCGACACGGCGGGCCGCCTGCACAACAAGAGCCACCTGATGGAGGAGCTCGCAAAAATTATGCGGGTGGCGAAAAAGAAAATACCCGAAGCTCCGCACGAGGTGCTGCTGGTGCTCGACGGCACCACCGGTCAGAACGCGGTGCAACAGGCGCGTGAGTTCATGAAGTTCGTGCATGTGACCGGCATTGTGGTAACCAAGCTCGACGGCACGGCGAAGGGGGGCATTGTGCTCTCCATATCGCGCGACCTGAAGCTACCGGTGAAATACATTGGGGTGGGTGAAAAAATCGACGATCTGCAGCTTTTTGACCGCAGCCAGTTTGTGGGTGCGATTTTAGGTCGATAAAATAGCAGGGAAAACGACAGGGAGAAGGTCTGAGAGAGCTGTAATCCTCTTCGTCAGCATTCTCTCAACTGAGGGCGGGTCGGTAAGGCGGAGCAGGTGGGTGCCGCTCCTGGCATCCTGAGCACCGAGGCGCGGGGCGAGGGGCCGGGCACCGGGATGAAGGCCGAGCGCTTCAGAAAGGGGCTCTTCAAGGTGCAGCGGACAACGGATGGCTACAACTCCCGTGATTTCCACTTCAAGCCGGTCAAGCAGCCAGTCTGCATGCCAGTGAATATGTTTTTCCCGGGTTTTTGGCTGAACAGTATCGATAAGTCCTGCTTCCAGGAATCGTTTTGCCATCGGTTTGCGGATTGCGTGTGCCCGAAGCCTTCTGGAGCGTGAGGCGTGGCGGAGAAGACGAGCTGCAAGGGGGGAGCCTGAAGCGCGGTTGCTGAGGGCTGAACCAAGATAGAGGTATTCTCCTGCTTCCACCAGAACCGGCTCACCCTTCTGGAACCGACCAAAGGAAATACTTAGATTTTTTTCAACCCGAATGAACAGGATATAGCTCCCCATGCGGCAGTTGTTGCCGAAAATGGTAAACTTTGGTGTAGGAAGAGGGTTGAATGGTTGTTTTTTCATATTTTAGACTCAAGGTTGAGTGGCGGAGCGGTCCCCGGCGTTTCCGACTGAAAGATAAACGATTTCAGGTATGGATTGGACGGAAACAGAGTTTGACCGCCAGCGCAGGGCGATGGTGGATTCGCTCCGGTGGAACGGTATTGGGAACCCCTGGGTTCTCGAAGCGTTTCAGGAGGTTCGCCGGCATCTTTTTGTCCCCGAAGAGGGGAGAGCCCACGCTTACGACGATGCAGCATGGCCCATAGGCTACGGGCAGACGATATCGCAGCCCTTCACGGTTGCCTATATGACCAGCTTGCTGGCCGACCATGTACCCGGAGGTAGCGGTAGACCCTCTGGCAGGGTGCTGGAGATTGGGACCGGTTCGGGATATCAGGCGGCCATTCTTGAAGCGATCGGCTACAGTGTTTTTTCCGTGGAGCGGCTGCCTGTTCTTTACCATCAGGCAGTTGCGAAGTTTCACCGTTTCGGTCTCCCTATTGCCTGCCGGCTGGGAGACGGTTCACTCGGCTGGCCCGAAGAGGCTCCTTTTGATGGTATTCTTGTGAGTGCCGGCGCCCCGTCCGAGCCGAAAGCGCTCAAGGAGCAACTTGCCGATAATGGGAGAATGGTGATACCCGTCGGCAGCCGCGGCATGCAGGTGATGACCCTCGTCACTCGGAAGGGCGGGCAGTTCGAAAGGGAGCAGTACCAGAATTTTGCCTTCGTGCCGCTGGTTGGCAGGGAGGGTTGGGACGACAAGGATGCACTTTTATACTAATACATATCAGTTGAGGACTCTATGGCGGTAATGTCAAACCTGCGCAATAAAACGCACATTATTCTCTACATTCTTCTTGCTTCCTTTCTCGGGCTGATAGTCTTTGAATGGGGTATGAACTTTGCCGGATTCGGCGGTCGCAGTGGAAGAGGGCAGAACGCCGGCCGCGTGAACGGCGTGGCGGTTCCCTACAGCCAGTACGACCAGGTCTATCGCCAGTTCAGCGAAAACTACCGCCGTAGCAATCCCGGCGCCGACATGTCGCCCGAAATTGAACTCCGGGTACAGGAACAGGCATGGAACACCGTTGTGGACCAGATGCTTCTTGAACAGCAGTTCCGGAAATTTGGCATTACGGTGCAGGACGGCGAAGTCTTTGCCGCTATCAACCGCCCCAATCCGCCGCAGGTGATAGCCGGAAACTTCACCGACCCGGCCACCGGCACTATTGACCGCACAAAGCTCAGCGCAGCCCGCAGCGACCCGCAGAACAGCGAGATGTGGGTGCAGGTTGAGGAGATCATCCGGCACGAACTCAAGATGGATAAGCTGATTCTGGCACTTCGCACCATGGAGCATGTGACCGATCTTGAGCTTGAAACCCTTGTGCGCCAGCAGTATACCCGCATGGAGGCTTCGTTCATCCCCGTTCCGTTCAGCTTCGCCGGCGATGACAGCAAATACCCAGTCAAGGAAGATGAGATAAAAAAATACTACGGTGAGCACCGCGAGCTTTTTGCCGAGGACCCTTCCCGCTCCTCCGACTTTGTCTTTTTCCCTCTCATTCCCTCAGCAAAAGACAGCCTGGCCGCACAGCAGGAGTTTGTGTCCATCCGCGCCGGATTTACAACAACCCGCAACGACACCGACTTTGTGAGGATGCAGAGTGACCGTCCCTCTTCCATCAATGAAACGCTTGACCGGTCCGATTTTTCACCCGAAGCAGGTGCAACCCTTTTTGGTTCCTCCAGCCTCCGAGCCGGAGCTATTCTGGGCCCCATTGCCGACAACGGTACCTACCGTCTTCTAAAAATAAAATCAGTGACTATCGCAAAGAGCCCTGTTGCCCGCGCGTCCCATATTTTGATCCGTTTCAATCCAAATAGCCGTCCCGACATCCAGAAGGCCCGAGTCCTTTCCGACATGATTCTGCGGGAACTGAAGGCCGGTGGGAACTTTGCTGAACTTGCTCGGCGCTACTCCGCCGACCCCGGCAGCGCAGTAAAGGGAGGCGATCTCGGCTGGTTCCGCAGCGACCGCATGGTGCCGGAGTTTGCCGACGCTGTGTTTGCTGCAAAGCCTGGAGCCATTGTTGGCCCGGTCCAGACCCAGTTCGGCCTTCATATCATCAAAGTTGCCGGGTTTGACCGCAAGGCCGTTTTTGCCTCTGAAATTGTGCGCACCATTCGCCCCTCAAGTGAAACCACCGAGGGTATCCGCCGCCGCGCCATGGTGTTTCAGATGGACGCCAAAGAGAAAGGGATTGACAAGAGCGCCACAGCCGACAACCTAGCCCTTGAAACCACCGGAGAGTTTGGCCGCCACATGGCCATAGCTACCATAGGCTACAACGATAAAATCGACGACTTTGCCTTTCGCTCCAGCGAAGGCGATCTGAGTGATGTTATTGAAACTCCCAAGGGGTTCTATGTCATGCGCTTGACCGGCAAAAACGACAGCGGGTACCACAAGCTTGAGACGAAATCAAAGCCGGCATTACCACCGAAATCATCAAAGAGAAAAAAGGCGACTTCATCAAAAGCCGTCTCGCTTCGCTTGCTGCCTCTCCCGGCGCAACGCTTCAAAAGATTGCCGCTGCTGACAGCAGCTTCAGCCTGTTCAGCGCCCGCGACATCCGTTGGAGCGATGGCTACATTCCCGGCTACGGCGTTGACCGCCCTCTGGTTGAAGCCATGGCCGGCATGCCGCTCTCCAAGCTTTCGGGGCCGGTACAGAGCCTGAGTGGGTACGCAGTTTTTGAAGTCTCCAGCCGCGCGTTGCCTGAAGGGCTCGACATCAAGACTGAAACAGCCGGCATAGCTCCGCAGGTGCTAGGCTTCAAGCAGGAACAGCTTTTTTCGGCTTACTTCACCGCCCTGCGCAAGCAGGCCAAAATTGAAGACCTGAGGCCCTGAACGGGTGTCGCGAGTTACCCTTTCCCGAACGCTTCGAGCCGCTCCTTGATGGCATTTGCGGTGGTGAGCTGCAGGCAATTGCGGACGAGTGCTTCGGTTTCTTCAAGGGTGAAGCACCCGACGAGGGACTTGAGTTTGGCAATGTCGGCACTGACCACGCTGAAGTGGCGCAGTCCGCAGCCGAGGAGGAAGGGGAGGGCGAGGGGGTCGGAGCCCATGTCGCCACAGATGACAGCTTTGCACCTGTTTTTCTGAGCGGTGCTGATAATGCGATAGAGCTGGCGGATGAGTGCCGGATGGAACTTCTCGAACAGATCCTGCACAATCACATTGTTGCGGTCGACGGCAAGGGTGTACTGTGTGAGGTCATTGGTGCCAATGCTGATGAAGTCCACCACGCGGGTGATTTCCTCAATCAGTTCCACTGCAGCCGGCACCTCTATCATTGCGCCGATTCCGGGTTTTTCAATCTGATGGGAGCCCGACTCGGTCAGTTCAAGATAAACCCGGTCGACAATTGCACGCACCTGGGCAATTTCATCAAGCGACATGATCATCGGCACCAGAATGTCGAGATTGCCGTGTGAGTTGGCCTTCAGAATGGCCGTTATCTGCGCCTCAAGAATTTCAGGCAGGTCGAGCAGAATGCGAATGCCGCGCATCCGAGGTTCGGGTTCGGCTCTTTAACGGGCGAGTACATCAGCTTGTCGCCGCCTATGTCAAACAGGCGGATGTCGAGCGGCATGGGGGCAATGGCGTCGGCCATCTGGAAGTAGTAGCTCTCCTGCTCGGCTTCGGTGGGTACTTTGGACGCGTCGGTGAAGAGGTTCTCGCTCCGGAACAGCCCGACTCCTTCGGCCCCTTCTTCGCAGAGGGTGTCGAGCTCTTCCTTGAAATCGATGTTAGCATAAAAGCTGATTCTTACCCCGCATTTCGTTGTGGCGGGAAAAACTGCGCTGCGCGATGCGTCCTCTTCGCTCTGCTGTTCCTCCTCCTGGCGCTTCATGAATTCAGCAACCGTCTCATTGGTAGGGTCGGTAACAACCGTTCCCGTGCGGCCGTCGATGATCATTTTCCGCCCTGTGGTAACTTTCTGCGAGAACTTGCCGAGCCCAACCACCATAGGGAGCTTCAGCGACTTGCAGATAAGCGAGATGTGCGAAGTTTTTCCGCCCGTGTCGGTGACGAACCCTTTCACATTGCTGCGGCTGAGCAGGATGATGTCGGCCGGCGAAAGGTGGTCGGATGCAACAATCACCCCCTCGGGAATCCATGAATGGAGCTTGCGCACCTGCAGGTTCCGGATGATGCGGTCTTTGATGTCGCGCAGGTCGTCAGCGCGCTCTCGGAAAATCGGGTCGTCCGAGTTCCGGAAATGCTCAAGGTGGCGGTTGAACTCCTCCTCAATCACCAGGTTCGCCGGTCTGCGTTCCATGCGGATGCGGCAGGAAATAGCTTCGGTGAGTACAGGGTCCTGCAGAATCATTATCTGCGCTTGAAACAGGTTCGAGTACCCCTTGCCAAGTTTCTTGATGGTGACCCGTTCAATTTTGCGGAGCTCCTTTTCCGAACGCCCTAACGCCGCCTGAAATCGTGCAACCTCCTCATCAATCCGTTCCTCCTCAATAACCTCAGGCTGCGGTTCGTCCATCTCTTTCTCAAAGGAGTAGCACTCCCCTATGGCGATGCCCCGCGATGCAGCAATGCCTTTATACCTGTCTTCTTCCGGCGCTCCCGAAGGAAGTCCGATCTTCAGGCTGGAAGGGCAGTCGGCGCTGCCGGCCGAGTGTGGTTCTTCAGAAGCTTTTTCCTGCATGGCGGATGAAGGGTTAAAAAGGAGATTCATCAGGGTTCACAAAAGGCATATCGCGTCCCGAAGGAAGCTCTGCAGCCTGTGGCGGGTAGTCGTCCGGATGGCCGTAACTGTCATCGGCACCACCTGCAGTAACATAGGCATTGGCCATCGACTGGAACCGTCCGTAGTTTTTCAGGAAGAGCAGGCGGATGTCGCCGATAGGGCCGTTGCGCTGCTTTCCTATGACGATTTCCACCACATCCTTGGTTGATGAGCCATCTTCAAAAGTCTGCTTCCCGTACATTTCGGGTCGTGAGAGGAACATCACCACATCGGCATCCTGCTCAATCGAGCCCGACTCCCTGAGGTCGGAAAGCTGCGGCCGCCGGTCGCCTGAGCGCTGCTCCACCGATCGGTTGAGCTGGGCGAGAGCGATAACGGGAATGTTCAGCTCCTTGGCAAGCGCCTTGAGTGACCTTGAAATCTGTGCAATCTCCTGCTCGCGGTTGCTCTTGCCATCGCGCACCGGGTTGACCAGCTGAAGGTAGTCGACCACTACCATGCCGATGTTGTGCTCCTGCTTCAGTCGGCGGGCTTTGGCCGTCAGCTCCATAATTGAGATGCTCGGTGTATCGTCAATAAAGAGTTTCGCCTCGTTCAGCTTGTCCATGTTGTTGATAATCCGCCCCATCATCTCCTGCGAAATGCGGCCAGTTCTTACCAGCTGTGACTCCACCGAGGCCTCTGCGCACATCAGCCTGATAGCTAACTGAACTTCCGCCATTTCAAGGCTGAAGAAGAGTACTGGGGTATCAAAGTCAACGGCTGCATTGCGGGCAAGAGCAAGTGCGAACGCTGTTTTTCCCGCAGAAGGGCGGGCAGCGATGATGATCATGTCCGACTGCTGGAACCCGGCAGTCATTTGGTCGACCTCCGAGAACCCCGACCCTATGCCCGTCACCGACGACTGCGATGCGCGGAGGGTTTCAAGCATGCGGATGCCGTTCTTGACGAGATCTTTTATCGGTGTAGCATTCTTCTTGATGCCCGCTTGGGAGATATTAAAAAACTGCTGGGAGGCATGCTCCACAAGGTCGAAAATGTCCATGGAGGAACTGTACGAGCTCTCCGAAATTTTCGTGGAGATCGATATCATCCTCCTATAGAGGAACTTCTCCTTCGCCAGTCGCGCATAGTATTCCACATTGGCAGCGCTGATTACCTTCCCCGACAGCTCCGCAAGGTAATGGCGCCCGCCAATATTATCGAGCTCACCGAGCTTGACCAGCTCTTCGCTCACCGTTATGAGATCAATCGCCTGGCGTTTCGTGTAGAGCTGCATCATCGCCTTGAAAATGATCTGGTGGCGCCGTTCGTAGAACACATTGCCCCCGCTCTCGCCAAAAATCTGTATCACCTGCTCAATCGGGTCGTCGTCCAAGAGTACACAGGCCAGTACCTCCTGTTCTATATCAGTGGAGTATGGCGGGATGCGACTTTCTTTGGTGAAGTCGATATCCTGCTCAAAATCTATAATGTTCCTGTCCTGCTTTCTCATGCCCGGCTCTTCTTCATAAGGTTGTCATAATGGTGTCGCATCAGCTGCACATCCTCCCAGCAGGCTCGTTTCCAGTTCGGGTTGCGGAGCAGTGCCGCAGGATGGTATGTTACGAAACAGTCTACTCCTCTCCACTCCAGCACTTTGCCCCTCATTGCCCCAAGCGCCGTCTGGTTACTGAATATGGTGTTGGCGGCAACTTTGCCGAGCAGGAGAATGACCTTCGGACTGATGATTTCCAGCTGTTTCTCCAGCCACGGCGTGCAGCAGGTAATTTCGTCTTGCAAAGGGTTGCGGTTCTCTGGAGGGCGGCACTTGACAATATTGGCAATGAACACCTCCTCGCGGCTGAACTCCACCGCCTGCAGGATTTTGGTGAGCAATTGCCCCGAGCGGCCCACAAATGGCCTGCCGCTCGCATCTTCATCAGCTCCTGGAGCCTCTCCTATCACCATGAGGTTCGCTTCCGGATTACCCTCGCCAAACACCACCGACTTCCGGGTATCAGCGAGGCGGCACTTTCGGCATTCAGCAACCTCTATAGCAAGGGCTTCGAGTGAAGGGAAACTCACGGCTGCATCTCCTTCGCCACAACGAGCCGCTCAACCGCATTCAGCAACTCTCCAGCCGCTTTCTCTTTCGTCAGTTTTGTAAGGGTCACGGTTTCGCCGCCCCTTATTATCAGAGTAAGGATATTTGTATCCACCTCAAAACCCGAGTCTGTTCCGTTGAAAGTATTGAAGGCTATCAGATCAAGATTTTTTGCCTCAAGCTTCGCGTGTGCGTGCTCAATCCCGTCAGCCTCCTCAAGCGCAAACCCTATGGCCAGCTGCCCGGGCGACTTCTGCGCTCCGAATCCGCCGAGAATGTCGGGGTTCTGCACCAGCCGAATCTCCATCTGTGAGGCCCCTTTTTTTACCTTCCCATCAACCGGCTCAGCCGGACGGTAATCTGCAACAGCCGCCGCTCCAATAAAAATGTTGGTCTCTGAAAACACTCTCTCTGCCGTCTCATTCATCTCGCTCGCGCTCTCCACATCAATGCGCTCCACGCCTGGCGGAGTACCAAGGTGTACCGGTCCTGAAATTAGGGTCACCGTCGCCCCTCGCTCGGCAGCAGCACGGGCGATTGCAAAGCCCATCTTCCCCGACGAATAATTTGAAATGAACCGGACACCGTCAATCCGCTCGCGCGTCGGCCCCGCAGTTACCACAATCCGGAGACCCGAAAGGGGAGAGTCGTTTGAAATGGAATCAAGTGTCCTCTCAAGCTCTGTGGCAATTTCCTCCGGCTCAGCCATCCGGCCCAGGCCGCACAGCCCCGAAGCCAGTTCACCGCTTTCAGGAGTGAACACATGGCACCCGTGGGCGGCAAGAGTGGCAACATTGCGCTGCACCGAGGCCGACAGGAACATCTGGCCGTCCATAGCCGGAAAAATCAGCACCGGCCGGTTCGGGCGAAGCGTAATGAAGCACGCTGTCAGCATGTCGTCACACAGCCCCGCCGCCAGCTTTGCCATTGTATTGGCCGTCGCCGGCGCAACCACCAGCGCATCGGCCCACTCGCCCAGCGAAATATGCCCGGTAAAATCAACCCCCGGCGTGTTCGTTGCAGGGAACATACTCCGAAGCACCGGCTCCCCCGACACCGTAGCCAGCGAAAGTTCGCTCACGAACCGCCCTCCCGCCTCCGTCAAGGCAACCCGAACCTCCGCCTCCGCCTTCTTCAGAAGACGCACAAGATGCGGTGTTTTATACGCAGCAATTCCGCCGCACACTCCCAGTACAACCCGTTTACCCTTCAGCATATAACTCCCTTTAATGCAAAAACCATATATCCTTAATGTACACAATTCCCCCCAAAAGTTGGGGCCCCCTCAATTGCCAGTATTTGTTTCTGCCAACATCAAAGAAGCGAAATAGTTGGGGGCACTCTTGACTGCTTGTATTTGTTTTCGTTCTAATAGGGGTCTTATTCTTTCGTACTTAAACCTATTAAAACCTACATCTTTTGCCGGGGGAGCTCCCGTCAACCCTGATGCCGTTGCTGCCCCCTCCGCAAAATCGCTGCTCCCAAGAATCCGCTCGTCGCTGAACTGCTGCTTGCTCCGCTGCCGCTTTGAAAGCACTTCCGCCCATCCCCCCCCGAGAGCGAAGCATCCCGCCACCGAGGAGTGTTGGTTGTTCTTTCAGCTTCAATTCGCTCGCAACAAAATCCAGATACCCCTGCGGCGCTTCAGTTTCTGATCCACGCGTAGATTTTCGTCTCCGTTGCTCGCGCAATCCCTCCAAGCCGTGCAACAAAAAACTCATGGTCCTCGTCATCCACAACAATTGCCTTCTTCTCAGTGCCCCGCGCCATAACATGATGCAGGGTTCCCTGTGTGTCAAGTCGCGCTCCTCGTGGCATGGCAGTAATGGTTTAGGGTGGGGGGAAACCCTCCAATGACTGTTCTTTTGAATGGCACATTTTGACGGTAAGGTTTCGTTGCCTGATCAATGTATTATTCTGGTCTGTTCAGGAAGGATGGTCTGAATGTAAAAGGAGGCTTATGCCGATTCTGTCATATCGCTTCTTCGGGCAGAAGGGTGAGTGTCCAGTTCTGCATTTGTTCCGACTTGTTTTCTTTGAAGGCTGAAGCTTCAAGTACAGCCATGCAGCAATGCTTTTCCGGATCCCTTATTGATTGGTAGAGAATGGCATCAAGGGAAGCCTCCCTGGCCACGCGTGCAAATGTCTGAGTTGCCAGATAGCTGTCAGGATCGGTCCAGATATGTTCATCCCTTTACCATGGAGGGTTTCATAAATCCACGGCGCTTCCGGCAGTGCTGACGGCAAATGCGGTAAAGGTTGCGGATGGTAGATGCTCCAGTCCTTCGGTATCCTGAAGAAACCGCAATTGTCAATAACTGATTTCATCTGCTGCGGTTTTTATCCGTTCCCTCCCGTAAAATACTCCCGGGTCAAGCGGTGCGCGAAAACGGGAGCCTTCGGGCGGCAGCGACAGATAACGAAACGGGGTAAAGAGGAAATAGTCCAAGTCCGATGCGCTTTGTGGAATCGGTGGCTTGCCCTTTTCCAGAATATCTTCAAGCAGTTCCTGCTCGTTCCGGGAGTTCACCGCTTTTCAATGTCGACACCCGATATTGATCCTCAACCATTCTAATAATTTGCTTTATGTCTCTGCGGTTGAAGTTTGTAAACTCTCCCGGTTTGAGTCAAGGCAGAATCAATGGCGAAGTATTCGATACTTCCCCGGTTTCCTACGGCGTAACAAGTACACTCATTCATGAGTGTGCCTAATTCCAAGTTCCTGTTATTTGAGGGTTTGGGGTTTTGGTTTGGGCTTGTTGGTTAGGCGGTTCCAGAATTGGTCCCAGGTGTGGAAGCGTTCTTTGTAGGAGATGCTGATGCCCCAGGTTTCGGTGGGTTTCTGGAGGTTGGTGCTGATGAGTTCGCTGCTGCTTTGGCCGTAGGAGCGGTAGGCTTCGGCTGATATTTTCGGGGTGATGCGGTACTCGAGTTTCTGCGAGGTGCCGTACTCACCGAAGAGGGAGGATTGGGAGAGGTCGGTGGAGCTGCCGGTGCCTATGAAGCGGACTTTGCCTCCGGTGCCGGGTACATTGAGGGCGAAGTAGAGGTCGAGGCCGGTGAGGGCGCCGTCGCTGCCGGAGCCTACATTGAGATTGAAGCTTTCAAGTCCGGCGAGGTTGCGGATGGCGTTGGAAACCTGTGCAGAGAGAAGCCCTGTGCCGGCCGAGATTCCTACGCTTGATGCGGCAATGCTTCCATTGCTCGTGCCGTTGCTTCCGGGGCGGATGTACCACTGTTTTGAGAGCAGCATGGAGATGACATTGAGCTCGGCATTGGGGTCAACCTGGGCCGACTGGCTGCCGAGCATGGTTGAGGCGGCGTATGGCTGCGACTGTTCGTTGAGGTAGTAGCCCATGGCTACCCTCGGTTCGTTGATGGTTCCGGTGATTGCGAGCAGCAGCTTTACATTGTCGCGCTCGGCGGTTGGCTGGTAGAGGGCGCTGACGAATTTGGAGCCGTAGAGGTTCGTAATGGCGCCGTCACGAATCTCAGCGCTGTTCCAGCTGATGCGCCCGCCGTCCTCAAGGTCGAAGTTGGAGTTGGAGAACCGGTATTTCCCCCCCGCAATGTTCACCGAGCCGAACAGCCGGTAGTTTCGGTTGTGCTTGTTGACCACCAGCGAGAGTTTGTTGACGGTGGTTTCAAGCTGTTCGCCGCGTACGCGATCAAAAATCATGGTGTAGCGCATCGGCTCGTTGCCACTCAGCTTAAAATCCCTGATCTGGAGAATGTCAATAAGCGAGTAGTAGAACTTTGCGTCTTTTGGTTGCACCGCCTTCTTTTCCTCGCCGGCTAATACCGGTTGGGGGTAGCGCGGCACAAAGGTGATGAACTTTTCCGCTCCTATGTATTTCGCACTTTCGTTTGCGCCGGAGCGGTAGAGGGAGAAGCTGGCCGAGTTGACCCGCAGTTCGCCTTCAAGTACGGGGGCCTCTAGGGTGCCACGCAGCCGCATGCCGTTGCTTGTGCCCAAAATAGTGCCGAAGGAGGTTTCATCCTTGTTGTCTTTTTTGTTGTAGAGCAGCAGGCGGTTGACCCGTGCGTTGACCGAGAGTTCTCTGGGCTGCAGGTTCTTGAGCTTGAGCAGTCCGCTGAGGGTGCCGGTGCCGTTGAGGCTGTCGCGTAGCTGTAGGCCGCGGAGTTCGAGCTGCTGGGGGGTTATGACAACTTCTCCGTTGAGGGTGTAGGCAACCTCTGTGGGCGCCACACGGATTTTTGTGTTCCGCAGGGAGCTTGTCAGGTAGATGTCGGGCGAGGGGGTCCGTCCCTCAATTCGGAGCGTTGTTGGCACCACCCCTTCAGCTGAGGCGAAAAAGGGGAGCGCGTACTCAAGCAACTGTGCGGAGAGGTTGCTGGAGCGGAACTGTGCATTGATTCGCCGGTTGTCGGGCATTTCGGCCTTCAGCGGGAAGAAGTTCAGTGAGAGCGGAACAGTGCCCTCTCCCGTGATGGCGTTCTCTGTGGAATCGGCGCTGCTGCGCATACTGAACGAAAGGGTGCGTCCCCGGTGCCGGGCGGTTGCACTGAGGCGTCCGACCTTGAACCGGTCGTACTGAACAGCGTTGCCGTTGAGCTGCAGTGTGCTGGTTTTGGCTGAAGGGGGACCGCTGAGGGTAAGCGATGCGTTGAGGGTGCCGGAAAGGGCAGCAAGCGAGGGGTCGAGGGCGAAGTGCTGCAGTTCAGCGAGCTGGAAGGCGTTGAGGGTGCAGGTAAACGAGCCAGGGGTGCTGTTGCCAAGCTCTCCCTGGAGCGTCAGTTTCTGTGGCCCTTTGGCAATCGTGAACCGGTTGAAGCTGGCGCGCGTTCTTTCAACCACAATGTGGGGTGTTCCCTCTGTCTGCCAACTGCCGGAGCTATCCGCAAGGGCGAGTCGGTTCACGGTAAAGGCATAGCTGCCGCCTCTTCGGAATGCCTCCACCTCGGCCGTGATGTGCCCTTGGGGTTCAGCCACCGCAAAGTCCAGCGAGAGGTTGAGCGAGGAAGGGGTATACCGGGCGGCGAAAAGACCTGGCCCTGTGTTCCGTCCCATGCTGCCAACTTCCAGCGCCTTTCCTTTCACTGTCACCCCCGCAATCCCCGTGCTGGTATATTTTAGTGAGGCCTGTGCCTCAAGGCTCTTTATTGACAATCCACCCTCACTCTCAGGGGTGGTGAGAGAGGCCAAAGCTATTGAAGAGGTGATTGAGCAGGTCTTCTCCTTCGATACCGCCAGCCCTTCAGCGGTGCCCCGGAAGCGGGTGTTGCCGATGGGCAGCACAAGGGCCAGCGGGGCGCTCTTCTTCACCGCAACCCTGTAGCTGACGGTGAACGGTCGCTTCAGCATCGGGTCAGCCTCCACTGTAGCCGGGGCGCTTTTCTCCCAGATGTTCTCCCGCGCCACTTCCCGAGCCACCACGCGTGCAGCATAGTTGCCCAGCGCCGCAAGCTGTTCCACCGAATAGTTCCCTGTGAGCGAAAGGTCGGCAACATCGCTCTTTATTGAAATGGACGACGAGCCTGCTGACTGGGAGATTTCCGCGGCAAGGTTCGAACCGTTCTTCAGTTGGACTCCGTTGATGGATGACGGGTCGAACTGCATTGTCAGTTTCGCGTTCAATGTGCCGAGGTCGAACCCGGTTCCCTCAAGGAATCCTTCACCGTTCAGGTCGGTGGGGTAGGGGCTGGCGTCCATAAGCCTTGATATGTCGATACCCTTCATCCGAGCTCTGGCACTGTAGCGGGGCTCTCTGCCGCCTCTATCGAGCGAGCCTTCCAGCGAGAGTTCCCGACCGGTGCCGGCCATTGCCGCCGTAACCTCCAGTCGCTTCCCCGCCAGCTTCAGCGCCACCGTTCCGCTCTCTATCGGTTGCTCCATCCACAAAGACTCCTTCAGCCGCACCTCCGCCTTCAGTTTCCCAGCTCCCTCACCTTCAAACGAGCTTGTGCCCTGCATGCTACTGTTGATGCCAGTCATTCCGAGTATCTCCCCAACCGCGAGATTCTGGAAATCAAGCGTGCCATGGTATGCGGTGCCGCCCTTTTGCGTTGTGGCAACAGTTGCCTGAAGGGAGCCGCTTCCAATCCCCGTCTCAATTTCAAGCGCGCCCTTCGCCCCCTTCAGGCTACCTTCAACCGACCCCGTGAAGCGCACGCCTCCGATCCTCCCGGTAATCTTCCCAAGGGAATCCTTCCCCCCGAGCGCTACCAGAAAGGGAGCACTCACCCCGGAGCTGTCAATCTGCAGTCGGTAGGCCAGAGCGTTTCTGTCTCCCAAGTTCAGCACTTCGCCCTTTGCCGCAATGTGGCTGTCGTTGTGCCACAGGCGCAAATCAAGCACCTCCGTCTTCTCAAGGTTTCCCTTCAAGTTTCCCTTCAGTGAATAAAGCCCCCGAGGCAGTGTGAGAGAAGGCATCAGCTTCGCCAGTTCCGCTTCATCGACCGCTAGCTCCTCAATGTTCACGAACGATGTTCCTCTGGAGAGAGCTTTTGTGCTGTCAAACGCAAAAAGGTTGATTCCGTCAAGCGACACAGATAGCGCGGCTCTGCTTTTGCTGCTTACCGCCTTCAGGTTGATGACCTCTGCTCTCTGGTCGGTAATGAACACTTTGCCCGCCCCCTCTTTCAACGCAAACCCCTCATCCGGCATGGAAAACGACAGTTTCTCAACGCTTCCCTTCAGGAGGCGCTTCTTCACTGAGAACGAAGAGATGCGCAGGTTCACCCCTTCAGCCTCCACTATCTTTCCTTTCAATGGGGTATACGACACAGCGCTCCGGCGCAGCGCCAGCCGCCCGCACGAAAATTCCTCAACTCCGCTTTTTGTGGAGTCGGGGTCGCGGGACGAGAAAACAAGAGCAAGGTTCAGCTTTCCGCTCTGGCGCTGAATGGCGCGCACGGTAAGTGAGTCGGCCCGAAGGCCGCTGAAGTGGATGCTGTGCAGTCCGGCGGGTTGGAGAAGCGAGAGGAAGTTGAGTTTCGCCGATACCTTCCGTGCCATAAGCACTGGCTTGTCCTCGCCCTCTTCATAAATGCGTGGTTGAATGACGGTAACCCGGTTTGGGAACTTCAGCTCCACATGATCAAGCTCAAGTCGCCCCATGAGCTTCTCGTTGAAAAGAGCCATACCAGCTTCTTTTGCCCAGTGGTTGAGCATGCCGCTGTTGAGCACCACCGCCATGGCAAGGGAGAGCACAAGAAGCATTCCTGCCAGAACGGAAAGAACCTGTAATGTGTGTCTTTTAAGGTGTTCCACAGCGCGGCCCTCCGCCGTATGCCTCAATTACCTTTTCTATGATACTGCTCGTCGAACGCCCTTCCAGGAGTGGCACATTCAGCACACTGCCGCCATGCTCCAGCACTGCTTTCGCCCCGGCAATCTTCTCCACCGGCCAGTCGGCCCCCTTCACAAGAATGTCCGGCAGCAACACTCCAATCAGTTCCTCGGGGGTATCCTCATCAAACACAGTCACCGCGCCGACCGCCTCCAGCGCCGAAAGCACCTCAGCACGGTCAGCCTCGCTGCACAAAGGGCGCAGAGGGCCCTTCAGCCGGCGCACCGAATCGTCGCTGTTCAGCCCCACAATCAGTCTGTCGCCAAGCTGGCGCGCTTCGCCGAGGTAGCCCACATGCCCCGCATGCAGAATGTCGAAACATCCGTTCGTAAACACCACCCGTTTCCCCTGGCGTTGCCACTCCTTCACCATGTCGTGCGCGTCCATCCGCCCCATCACTTTTTTCCGGCAATCAAGCATAACTCACTCTGTTCTTCATCGTTATCATCAACACAAAAACTACTGTACTGTATAATGCATATTTTTCTGTAAATGCTCCATAGCAAAATGCGTTTCACCCCCTGTCCTGCTCAAAAGTTGGGTACACTCATGACTATAATCCTCCCCGAAAACAGAGCGGCTGGTTAAATTGGCATAAACCCAAATCCAGCAGCCCTTATGAAACAGAAACGCCGAAAGTTCAGCCCTGAATTCAAAACGAAAGTCGTTCTCGAAGCCCTCAGTGAACGGCAGAGTCTAACAGAAATCGCACAGAAGCATGAGCTTCGTCCCAACCAAGTCACAATGTGGAAACGCGAGTTTCTCGACAATGCCTCAGATGTTTTTAGCAAAGGCGAAAAGATGTGGCACAGTGAGCAGGATATTGCGCAGGAAAAAGAGCAGTTGTTTACAACCATCGGTCAGCTGAAAGTCGAAGTCGATTGGCTCAAAAAAAACTGCAGTGAGCAAAACCCTGTCAGAACAACGCGCCATGATAGAGAAAGAGCATTCGGATCTCAGCCTGACCCGACAGTGTGACCTGCTCACGATTCATCGATCAAAGCTGAACCGTGAACTCATGCGGCTCCTTGATGAACAGTATCTCAACAAACCCTATTACGGCGTTTATCGCATGTGGGAATGGCTGAACAAGGACAACGGCTACAAGGTCAACATCAAGCGAGTCAGGCGGCTTTGTCGGCTAAGGGGGCTTGAGGCTATTGGTCCTAAGCCAAACACATCAAAACCGGCGCCGGGTCATACAGTCTACCCGTACTTGCTGAAGAACCTGAAAGTCACCCACAACAATTATGTCTGGGCCACTGACATTACTTATGTACCGATGGCTCAAGGCTTTCTGTATCTCATGGCCATCATTGATCTCAAAAGTCGTCATGTGCTCAATTGGTCTGTTTCCAACACAATGGACGCCGAGTGGTGTGCAGAAGTGTTCCGGGAAGCCGTGCGGATGCACGGCGCCCCAGACATCAATCAATACCGACCAAGGCGCTCAGTTCACCAGCGAAGCGTTTACGACTGCGGTTACCCAAGACGTCGGCAGCCAACTATCAATGGATGGTAAAGGCAGAGCAATCGACAACATTTTCATTGAGCGGTTATGGCGAAGCGTTAAATATGAGTACATTTACATCAATCCGCCAGTTGACGGTCTTGAGCTATACAGAGGGCTGAAGAACTGGTTTACTGATTACAACACGGTAAGGCGCCACAAGTCTCTTCAGGGAGAGGTTCCTGCCACAGTCTATCATGCAGCAAAACGCCAGACCCCGGAGGCAGCATAAACAAACTTATTTTCTCTCGATAGCCGCCCTGTGAATGGGGAGGACTATAGTAGGGTTCCCATTTGCATCGTAGTGCGTAATGCCTATTTTCTTGAAACCGCTTTGTTGTACCATGCAGGTGTCGTTTCTATGAGTTCCAGAAAGAAAACCTTCAAACAATTGACCCACCGGGCTGCGTATTGGGCGTTCATGTTGCTGGGGTTGTTGGTTAGGGGGATTTCGCGCCCTCATTCGGCTATAGTTGCGCATCTTATCGGCGACTTCGCTTTTAGTGTTCTCCGCATACGCCGTGCCCTGGTTACCCGAAACCTTTCTGCTACCTTCCCTGAAAAGTCCCAAAGAGAGATTGTTCGCTCCGCTCGGCGGGTGTACCGCAACCAGGCGGAAAACTTTATTGAGGTGCTCCGCATCCCCCTTGTCAGAAGCAAGGAGGATGTGATGCGGCTTGTTACTATAGATGTGGGCAATTTCCTCAAGCGCACTCGTGACAGGGGAAAGGGCGCTGTGCTTGTGTCTGCCCATTTTGGGAACTGGGAGTTGCTGGGTCTCTGCGTGGGGCTGCTCATTGCGCCAATGACCATTGTAGTGAAGCGTCTGCGCAACCGCGATATTGACCGGCAGATCAATGAGTGGCGCAGCCTCAGGGTAACCGTATGGTCTATAAGCGCCAAGCTCTTCGTGAAGCTTCAAACCCTGAAGCGGGGGGTATTCTTGCGATACTTGCCGACAGTCCGATCCTGATGA
>FUWD013177426.1_pt1 | contig 19695 bp, 12 predicted proteins | sample 1063281 | NCBI WGS metagenome assembly FUWD01 (sample SAMEA79048168, study PRJEB19326) | metagenome | biome: marine | reverse complement strand
AAAAGACGGATCGCCCTCATCCCCTTGCCAAGCTTCGCCGCATCATTAAGAGTGTTAAATGGATTTTCCTCATTTAATGAAGAAACAGACATAATCTCCTCCAATGGAAAAAGGTTATGCACACCCCTCTTCTCCCTTGAAAATAAAGGATTTTCGTGTAAAAATATCGGGCTATGTATGTTTTCTACTCACTTTTGATCATCTAAAATGAATCAAGATCTTGAAAATTTAGCGGTTCGTGTTCAGGGGTTCGGTAAGGAGAATCTGTCGGATATCCTGCATTACACGGCTGTTGGACTAAAGCCACTTTTTGGCTGTCATATGGTCCGTATCTATCTGGAGGATCTGCATCAGGGGATTCTCATTTGTCAGTATGTGACCGGTCAGAAACGTCCCGATGAGCGGCAGATCACACAGTTTATCTCCCCTCGCGATTCGATAACCTCGCAGGCCTTTTACGAGAACAAGGTCATCCTCTCCTGGACTCTGCCTGAGGGATTTATTAAGTATAGGAATCCTTTTGAAAAAATATCGGGCATTAAAGCTTCGGTGGTATTCCCTATCGTTCATGAGCAAAGGCCTATCGGCACACTGACTCTGGATTGGCAGGAGGATGGGAAGTTTGTGTCGACCGAGCAGGTTGAGGCGGTGAGCCGGTTCCTTACAGATATCAGCGCGGTTGTGGACCGTGCCAAGCGGTTTCACCAACAGATTTCCTTTTCGCGTCACCTTGACCTGGCTCGCAAGAAAGAAGCGGCGTGGATGATCGTGCGTTCGGCTGTCAAACTGATCGACAAACTCAGTCTAGCATCGGTCCTGGTTCCCGCATTCACCAAGAATGCGAAACCCAGTTCCGCCAAACCGACTGACCTTGTAGAGGTGATGGCGGTTTATTCCAAGAAAAGGGAAGATGCTTCAACATACATGAACAAGGATCAAATGAGCGTTCTCAATGACGAAAATCTGATAAACCGTATCGTTAAATATGATAAATCACGCGGACTCATAATACGCGAGGAGAATCTGGAATCTCTATACATTGAAAACATCATGGATGAAGACTTCGCGCGAAAGGAAGTCATCCAGCAACTGGACATGGTGTCGCTGTATCAAATTCCAAAATATGACCGCCGTACGGGGCAGTTTATCTGCACAATCAACTATTACACGAGCGAAGCCCACCGGTTTTCCTCCTTTGAAAAGCGAATGCTTGAGGAACACGCCACCATGGTGGAAAAGAGAATTGAAAGTGATAGCTCGGAACATATCGAAATCGAGGTCCTCGGTGAAATCGAAGAACTGCTTTCTGACAAGGATGACTCGCTGGCGAATTTCCTGCATAAGATTCTGAATAAAATCTCCGAACTCATCGGCGCGGACAGTGGCACCGTCTCTATCTTAAAAATAATTGATGGAAAACCCTGGCTGGTGGTCGAAAATTCCGATGGCAGTCTCCTCGGTGCTAAGTCGCGTGGGTGGACCAAAAACAAAATACCCGCCCTGCCCGTCGGCGGTGAAGACTTACCGGATAACTTGAAATCCCTCAACGGTTATTGCGCTCACACTGCCCAGACCAACCTGATCTCAAATGTAATGGATAGGTCGCTAACCAATGGATTCTACAAAAATATTTCTCCTTCAGTTCGATCCGCGATGGCAGTGCCCATCATCCACGGGAACAGCGTTATTGGAGTCATCAACCAGGATCATTTCCGTGAAAACTATTTTACGGTCGAGCATAGGCGAATAGTACAGATCATCGCCAGCCTCATCAGTCAGAAGGTTCATAACCTGATGCAGATTCAGGAACTGAAACAGGAAATAACACAGCTTCGTCAGGATGTAGAATACCGAGACCCCAAAGTCTCTTGCTATTATTTCGGGAACGTTATCGGGCGCAGTAAAACCATTCATCATCTAGTTGATCGAATCAATACTGTTGTTGAGTCCGTTTGCAACCGGATGTTGAAATGGGACAGTTCCCAATCCAAAGAAGCGAATATGGGACTCCCCTCCCTCCTTGTCCATGGCGAGACCGGAACGGGCAAAGAATTTTTCTTTAACAATATTTACTCGCGCATAACGGAAATCTTCCAACAGAAAAAAGGGAAAAACTTCAAGCTGATGTTGAGGAAGACCAACATCGCCGCGTACAGTGGAGAACTGACTTACAGTGAGTTGTTCGGTCATAAAAAGGGCGCTTATACAGGAGCCGAGTTCAACCGGCAAGGCATCCTGGAAGAAGCCAATGGAGGGGTAGTTTTCCTTGATGAAATAGGGGATGCCGACCCTAAGACCCAGGTTCAGCTCCTGCGGTTCCTTGACACCGGAGTATTCATGCGACTTGGCGAGAACCAGCCCAAATATTCCCGTATCTTTCTAATCGCCGCGACTAATAAGAATCTGCGTAAGGAAATAGAGGCTGGCCGTTTCCGTGAGGACCTCTATCATCGGCTGAACGCATTGAGCTTCCGCATCCCTTCCCTTAATGAAAGACATGAAGATATCTCGGATCTTGCGACCCATTTTCTCGGCATCCTGTTCCAGGCCTATAAAAAAGGAAATCCTGAAGAAGCCCTGCCTCATTTGGAAAAAGTGGCTATCGATTATTTGACCCAACACAAATATCGCGGCAACGTGCGCGAGCTGAAAAATATACTGATGCGAGCCATGATGTTCCGTAAAGGATCGATCATCTCACTGGGCGATGTGATGGAAGCGTGCCAATCGGAGAATCCTTTTCCAGTCGTCACCCTCGAGCAACCCGAGTCAAATTATATCGATACCATTCTGGATCAACTGGAAACCGGTGATGGCGATTTCTGGTCTCAGGTTCACCAGCCCTTTAAAAGAAACCGGTTAACGCGGGATGCGGTGAGGAAGCTGATTCAAACCGCCCGCAACAGATACCAAGCCAACCTGCCCGGTTTAGCCATCAAATTAGGCGCTTGCGGTGGACATTATCAAAATGACCCTGAAGAATTAAAGAAATTCACTAGTTTTAAGAACTTTCTGTATAAAACCGTAAAAATCAGCGCTCCGAACTGATCTCATAATCTTATTAAGGTGGACGCTACACTCATTTATTGTTAAGCTTTATAGTCTAGCAGTTGTTAAAGGTATCATCCCTGAACACAAGGGACCTGCATTGCACCTCGCAGAACCCCTAAATTTGAAGCGGAGCAGTTCATTCCGTTTAAAAAAACCATATTATATAATCCACAACAATTCATTCCTTAAGGAGATCCTTTCTATGGGTACAGCCCTCGTTGCCGAAAAATTCAAAGTTAAAGACTTGTCACTTGCCAATTGGGGCCGGCAGGAGATCATCCTTGCTGAAAATGAAATGCCGGGACTTATGGCCCTGCGCAAACAATATGGAGAATCCAAACCGCTCAAAGGTGCGAAAATCGCCGGCTCTCTTCATATGACGATCCAGACAGCGGTCCTCATCGAAACACTCATAGACCTTGGCGCGGAAGTGCGCTGGGCTTCCTGCAATATCTTTTCAACCCAGGATCACGCGGCGGCGGCAATAGCTAAGGAAGGTATTCCTGTTTTCGCATGGAAAGGTGAAACCGAAGAAGAGTACTGGTGGTGTACCGCACAAACCCTGCTGTTTGAAGGCGGACCCAACATGATTCTCGATGATGGCGGCGATCTCACCGCTTATGTTCACGATAAACATCCAGAACTGCTCGCGAACATCAAAGGCGTCACTGAGGAAACGACCACTGGCGTTCATCATCTCTATAAAATGATTGAAGACAAAACCCTGAAACTGCCGGCAATGAACGTTAATGACTCTGTCACCAAATCAAAATTCGACAACCTGTATGGTTGCCGCGAGTCACTCGCTGACGGAATCAAACGAGCGACCGATGTCATGATCGCAGGTAAAGTGGTTATTGTTGCTGGCTACGGCGATGTCGGAAAAGGTTGTGCCAAATCAATGAAAGATCTTGGTGCACGGGTCATCATCACAGAAATAGACCCCATCTGCGCACTGCAAGCCTCTATGGAGGGTTACGAAATCACCACCATGGAAGAAGCGGTCAAAGAAGGAAATATCTTCGTCACAACTACAGGCTGTAGCGACATCATCCGTATCGAGCATATGGAAGCCATGAAGAATGACGCGATCATCTGTAACATAGGACATTTCGATGTCGAGATTCAGGTGGAGACACTGAATAATTATCCCGGCATCAAGAAGCTGGAGATTAAGCCTCAAGTGGATAAATACACATTTCCAGACGGACACAACATCCTCCTGCTGGCAGAAGGCCGACTCGTCAACCTGGGCTGTGCTACTGGACACCCATCATTCGTAATGTCTAATTCATTCACCAACCAGACTCTGGCGCAGATAGAGTTGTACAATAACAAATACGAAGTTGGAGTATACACACTGCCCAAGAAGCTGGACGAAGAAGTGGCGCGGCTCCATCTGGGTAAACTCGGCGTTAAACTTACACGCCTGAGTCCGGAACAGGCCAGCTACTTGAACCTACCGGTAGAAGGTCCATTTAAACCGGAGCATTATCGCTACTAGAAATTCATTAGCACTAACACAAAAGGCGTTCCTCTTAATTGAGGGGCGCTTTTGGTTATTATGTCTTTGGTTTTTATAGGTTTTTCCCTTAGTTGATCTCGATTTTAAATAATTAGTACACATATCGAGGTCAAATAAGTATACAAAAACGTGGAAAGACTTATTACTCGCGTCTCAGAGTTCCTTCTGACTTGAGCTCAGTCCAGAAGACTTCGAGAAAAAGAATGCGGCTTAATTAACTGTTCACTAATATCGGGAAGATCATAGAGGTCATGCACTTCAAATCATTATTTATTTCTTTGATTCTTATTATTTCTCTTATTGGTTGTGCTGGCCCAAATACTCAAGTATGTAGCCCTGCAAAGAGTTTAGATTGCTCAAACCTCACTGAACAATGGGGGCAGTCAATAGACAAAGTTGTAACAGCTAACTTCCCTGAAGAGTTAGGTTACTTTAAACCTGTCGTGCATGAGGCTAATTTCACCAACGCGTGGGTCACAACTGGTGGTGATATCAACATCTCTGCCAACTTATTAAGAAGGCTAAACGCTAAGGGAAGAATCTGCGTAATATCCCATGAATTAGCTCACCTAAAAAGGAATCACTATTATTCAACAAAAGGTGTGTCCGTTATTACCTCAGCATTAATGACTGTAGCTGGAGCGTTTGTTCCAGGGTTAGGTTATTTAGACTATGTTGTAAACCCTGCCGTGACCAATTCTTTTGGGCGACAGTTTGAACTAAATGCTGATGAGTTGGCGGTAGAATATATTCAAAAGGTTGGGCTAAACATGTCTGACTACACAGAGTTTCTGTACTGGATGAAAGAAAACCTCAACAGAGCTAATGATTCTGATGAAGCTACTCTATTTTCAACTCATCCTGCAACACAAGAAAGAATAGATGTACTTATGGAAAACTAGGGTTCAAGCACACACCTTTGTAAACACCTTGTTCAGTTTTAAACGAGTTATAGTCAAATCCGGTGTTTAGGAACTTGAGTCAAGCGGTGTTCCTTCTGGGCAACCAATAGGAACTACGTGACAGAGATTTCATATAACCTTCTTCAATATGCGGTTTTATCCATAGGTGGAGCCTATTAAACATTCAATAAAGCTTTCCGAAGGTTTACTCTGTTCTTACTGAGGATTGCATAAATAAGAATTACGCTTACAAATCAGCCGCGCATCGAAATCCTACCCCTTCAATGCGGTAGCCAGGATAGAATATTTTTCTACTTGCGGACCATCCGACAGAAGGATGACTTTCCCACGCTCCGCCACGAACAATTTTACTGCTCGCCGACCGCTCGGCCAGAAAATCCTGCTCGGGGCCTAGCTGGACTTCTTCTGTTTGTGGCGGAACCCATCCGGGCGGATTGTCTTTGGGACTCATGGCGTAATAAGTGGGATCGTGTGTATCGAACACCCATTCACTCACATTGCCTGCCATGTCGTACAGACCAAAAGGATTAGGAGGAAACGAACCAACTGGAGCTGTGTTTTTAAAACCGTCCGAAGCATCAGCGACTCTGACATTGAGTTCGCAGGAACCATCACAGTAATTTGCCTTCGTCGAATCATAATCATCCCCCCAATAGAAATTGGTTTGAGACCCGGCCCTGGCAGCATATTCCCATTCAGCTTCTGTGGGAAGGCGTTTACCCAAACTAATGCAATACGCCTTGGCTTCCATCCAGGTCACGCTATCTACTGGAAGACTCCCACCTGGGAAATGGGATGGATTACCGTTCATGACGGATTGAAATGCCACCTGCGTAACTTCCTTAGGATCCATCTTAAAGGAAGACACACAAACCTCATGCACTGGTTTTTCAAGAGGTCCGCCTTTATCGCTTCCCATCTGGAAGCATCCGCCTTCAACGGTAACCATTTCTTCAGGGGCTTCCGATTTCGCAAGAGCTATAATTCTCTTTTGAACCTTACCCCTAAGTATAATTACATGTTCACGAAGAACCCTTGGAATCCCGATGTATTTGATTCGAACAGAACTCTTGCGCAGGAATTCCGCCTTACCCGAATCCATCAAGAAAATTCGATAATGCTCAATGGGCACGGGTTCAGACCGCACGAATTCATTGCCAGAAAGTTTGGGAGCGACCATTTTAATAATTGTTTCATCAATCAACTCCCCTTGCTTACCCTTCTCCTCACCATCCATAAAAATCATAACTTTTCTCCCTCCGGTCACTTCCAGTTGAAGAATTTGATCAATGAGGGCATCGGCCTCCTCATATTTTTCACGTTGGAATTTAATCTCGGCCAAAGCTTTTAGAGCTCTGTAACCTTCAGGATTCAACTTTACAGCTTCTGACATAAAACTCTCAGCATCATCGAGATCGCCTCTAGCAAGAGCTTTATCACCTTCAGAAATAAGGTTTTTGTTTTCCGCAAAACACACAGTAGACCAAAAAGTAAACATTGCAATGATCAAGTAAATAAAAACTGGGGGACAAAAGGGTCTCATAAGGGATTATTTTTCAGGAAAAGGCACATCCAGGGGATGATTTCTTCACAGGCATCTTCCACCACCAAATGCCCGGCGTGTTCGACTTCGTGAACTTCGGCGGATGGAAATATCTCTTTCCATTTATTCAGGAAATGATGATTAAAACAAAAATCCTTCATACCCCATGCAATCATGATGGGCAGTTTGTTAAATTGTTGCAAGTTATTTTCGATGTTTTTTACGACCGGATAACTCTCTGCTGTGGAGTCCATGGGAATATCCTGCACAAATCTTAAATTTGCCACCCGATTTTCAAAGCTGTCATACGGGGCAAGATAACCTGCCCTCACCTGTTCAGTTAAACGCTCCTGATTCTTTAGCCCGAACATTAAAACTCCCTTGGCAAAGGCGTTAAAATAACGGGTTGCAATAGGTCCGATGAAAGGCTTTCTGCATATATTAATACGAAAGGGCATGTGCGAGGATAAAAATGCGGCGGTATTAAACAATACCAGCCGCTTTATCAATTCGGGTCTACGCACTGCGAGTCCCATTCCGATGGCCCCACCCCAATCGTGCAGAACCAATGTGATATTTTTCAACTCCAGGGAATCGACCAGTTTCTCCAGATTATCGATATGAATGGAAAGGGTGTAGTTATAATCTTGTGGTTTGTCGGATAAACCACAGCCAATGTGGTCTGGAGCGACGCAACGATAGCCGTCCTTCAATCTCTGGATCAGAGTCCGGTAATAAAATGACCATGTGGGGTTACCATGCAGGAAGAGCAAAGTCTCTCCCCCCCCCTCATCAAGGTAGTGATATTTATGGGGATTGAGATCGAAGTAACGCGAAGTGTAGGGATAGATATCTCTGAACTGATCAAAATTGCTTACCATTCCACGCCCAGCATAAGACTGTTTAGTCCACTCCCTATTCCAAGCAAAGCGGCCTTATCTCCCGGCTTGAGGCAACCTTTTTCCACTCCAAATGCGAGGGTAGAAGGCAATGAAGCGGCACCGGAATTCCCCAAAATTTCAAGAGTTGAAAAATCCTTTGCCGGGTCAAGTCCGAGTGTTTCATAGAGAAGCTTACGATGCATCTGCCCAACCTGATGACAGAAGACATGGCTCACATCATCGCTGGTCCATCCAAGAACTTTTTTAGCGGCATCCCAGGTATCTCCAGCAAGCTTGCAGCCTTCATGCATCATAGTTTCGGCATCTGTATTCATAAGAGGCGACCAACTTTCGCTTCCCGCGCCAGTTTCATCATTACCACGGCACAAATCGTTAAACTGAGTTGCGGCTCGACCAAATCCACCCAGAAGAGAATGATTGGATTTGGATAAATTCTTGTGCACCAGAAGAACACCCACAGCCGCAGATCCTATGGTGAGTGAAGCAAAAGATGATTTAATTTCGTTGCGGGTAAGATCAGGTCTGCCCAACAAATTGTTAATAGTGGTATCGACTAAAGGACCGCCATTTTCTCCGGCAACGATCAGTCCGGCACGGATCTGGCCCAACTCAATCATATTGGCAACATGCACCATACCATTGAGCACACCAAGGCAGGCATTTGAAATATCGAAAACCAGGGTGTCCGGTTGGAGCTTCAAGCTATTATGAACCAGCGAAGCAGTCGCAGGTTCCAGAAAATCGCGGCAAACAGATGCATTGATGAGGCAACCAATTTCCTTCCTGTCAATTCCCGAAGCCTGAATAACCTTCTCCCCTGCTTTTGAGGCAACCTGACTTGGAAAAACTCCTTTATCCCAAAACCGCCGCTCCTTGATACCGCTCATCATTTCGAGTCTGCCGTAGGGCAGTTTTAATCGGTCATAAACAGGCGCCAGTCGTTGTTCCAAGTCACCGGAAGTAACCACATTCTCTGGCAGGTGGCAGGCTAAGCCTTCGAGGTTTACATTTTTATAACGCACCGATCAAGCATCTCCAAAATAAAATTAAATCATACGAATTAATTTTTATAAAAAATTCACTCATCATTGATCATGCTGCTATCAATAACCTGCATCTTGTAATACTTCTGGTAAAGCCCGCAATTGGCCAAAAGCTGATCATGTGTTCCAGATTCAAGGATCTCACCTTTATCCAACACGATAATTGAATGAGCGTGCTTGATAGTAGATAAACGATGAGCGATCACAAAAGTTGTTCGATGCTCCATCAGATTATGCAATGCGTCCTGAACCAATTTTTCCGATTCTGAATCCAACGCCGAGGTCGCTTCATCGAGAACAAGGATGGGAGCATTACGAAGTATCGCCCGGGCAATTGCAATGCGTTGACGTTGACCGCCAGAAAGTTTAACGCCACGCTCACCAATGGTTGTATCGTATCCTTCATCTAATGTTTTGACAAAATAGTCAACATGCGCCGCTTTAGCCGCTTGCATGATATCTTCTTCGGAAGCGTCTGGTCTACCGTAAGCAATATTTTGACGTATCGTATCATTAAAAAGAAACGTCTCCTGGGTTACCAGCGCGATATTATTTCTTACTGATTGTAATGTATATTCGGCAAGGTCGACTCCATCAATCAAAATTTTTCCAGAAGAGGGGTCGTGGAATCGAAACAGAAGATCAACCAACGTGGTTTTTCCCGCCCCACTCATTCCCACAATGGCTAGTATCCTGCTTTTTCCTACTGTTACGTTTATATCGCTAAGAATATTGGCACTTCTTGATGGATATTTAAATGTAATATTTCTATATTCAATAGAATTTTTAAAACCGGAAAGCTCCAGAGTCCCTTCCTTGATTTTTTCCTCCTCCATGTCAAGTATAGAGAAAACTCTTTCAGCCCCCGCCAGGGAAGATTGTATATTGGTATAAATTTTAAATAGCAAGCGAAGCGGCGTGTACATCATAAACAGGCCGACAATAAATGCGATGAAAGTTCCCTGACTCACCGTATCGCTCAAGACCTGGAATCCGCCATACCACAGAATGAACGAAGCGCTCATCACACCGAACAATTCCAGAAAGGGTGAGGTAATTTCCACATACTTGACGTTCTTCTTCATCACCCTGAGAAATTCATCGCTGAAGCTATTGAACTTCTTTTCTTCCGCCGACTCCATCGCAAACGCTCGCACGACTTTGACTCCTGAAAAAGATTCAAGGATCGTTGAACTGAGGTCCCCTAGAATTTCCTGTCCCTTATGGCTCAGTTTCTTCAGCTTGCGCGCGATATTTCCTATCGGCAAAATCATAATTGGAAAGGCAATAATTGAAATAAGCGCCCAATCCCACTTGAGATAAAATATCCAGCATAACAATGCCATTAAAGTAATGGCATTTTGAATCAACTCCTTTAACAATCGAGTGATCGTGGATTGCATGATACTGACATCATTCATAATCCTCGACATCAATTGACCGGTTTCATTATCCTCAAAAAAATTGAATGGAAGCCTGTGAATGTGAGCAAATAACTGCTCTCTGACACGAACCACCAACTCCCATGATATTGAAAATATGATTATATTTTGAGCATAGGACAATCCCGCTTTTATGGCGTACAAGAAAACAAGTGCCAGGGGAATAACCTTGAGCATGAAATAATCTTTTTCCACAAAAATATCATCAAAAGTTTTCTGGATCAGCGGAACAGGAGAGCTCGCAATTATTCCGACAATCACGGAAAACAGAATCGCCAGGGAAAGTTGCTTTTTATAGGGTATTAAAAACCGGAAAAGTCTTTTATAAAGTTGGATATTCATTACGAATGGATGGGGTGCCCACGAGAAAACGGGGCCTTATAGGAAAAAAGCCCCCAGACATTGACCCTAGATCAACGCCGCAGGGGCTTTTTAGATACGTTGTTAGTACACACAATCTTCGAATGAACTGGTGGATAATTTCCCATGACTCAGCTCAGGTCAAGTGAATGCTCGTTAAGCATCCACCTTTTTCGGTAGGAAATCTTCTAAATTAGCTCCGTTCGCAATGGCTTCTTCCATCATTTTAACGGAATCACGGATGCCATCTTCACAGACCTGCAAAGTAATTTCCTTAATATTATGACTCTCTGCATATGACAAAACACGCTTTTTGGTGTTTTCCCTCATGAATCCACCCGGAACCAGTTCCAAACGCTCAATTGCCTTAGCTGTCCAAGTGTAGTCATCTATTTTTGGTGCGTCGTCCATGTAGCCTTCCAGAGCACTATTTTGATCGCTTTTCTGAACAATCTTCTCATTTAATATCTGATTCAAAAATGCAGCCGAAATAGTTTCAATTTTCTGAATGCGCGCATTTTTCTCAACTCTGGCTTGCGCTCTTCTCCGAATGTGTCCATCTGAATACTCTTCCAGCCTGTCGAGAGCATCCTGAGTCCATTGCACAGTGACATCATCAAAAGTAGTCACTTTCTGGATACCGCCTTTTTCCTTTTCATCAGGCTTAAATCCTTCTTTCCAGACTGGAGCCAGATTTTCTCCTTCTGCGCCACAAACAAAACATTTAATGACATCTTCTTCCATGAAGGTGTTGCAGTGTTTACACTGAAAAGTCACATTGGTCACCTGAGCGCCATTGGAGTTGCGCCCATCATCGGTTACGGCAACGCTTTCTTCAGCCATTTCTACTTTGCCTTCGTCATCGTTATCGTAGGAGCGGGGAGTTTCATTTTTCTCCTCATCTTCACCAGCATGAGCCTGAAGCATCTCTTCCTTATAGGTTTTGAGACCTTCCTCGGTATTAAGATCGACGCCTTCGGTTTTAATTTTATCACCAATTTGCCGCATGGCCTGCATCGCTCCTGCAGGCAGAATTTTTTCCACCGCTTCGGTAATGATGCTTGAGGTGATCATGCTATGCCCTCTCTCCAGCGCATAACGAAGGATCGCTGACGTTGCCATGGGACGAACAAATCCGGGGATTTTCTGTAAACGTTCTCTACCTTCAGCAGTCCACTCAATGCTTTCCTCAGCCTGCATGTCAATCGACGGCTTAAAGACGCTACTGGATAAAAGTACATTGCACGGCACCAATCGCATGAGATTCTCAGCATTTCCTCCAATATCCATTTCCGGACCACTGTGCACACCAATGCGTCCAAGGATCAAGAGATATGGATTCTCTTCACGGGCGTACTGGAGAACTTTCTCAAAAACCTTACCATCCAGCAAACGGATGGTGCATTCAATCCCTTCCTCTTCTACAATTTTTTTTGAGATTTCCAAGTGGGCCTGATAAATCTTTGCCAGGCCCTTATCAATGATGTCTTCATGAAGTTTTTCCTGCTGTTCAAACTTGAATACCTTGGACGCTTCTCTGGAAAGTACTCCAGTGAGGCTGTTGAACATCGCGTAGTGAAAATATGGATCGAAAGTAGAAATGACTTCTAAGGGCTTGTTCAATTTCTTGGATAACTCAATTCCTGTTTTTAATCCGCCAAATGACTGACCACTGCCATCGACAGCAACAACAATCTTGCCACTTGAAGAGCGCTCGCCATGAAGTTCCGGGATATATTTAATCAGTAAGGTATCTGCTTGTATTCGACGCACAACCCTCTCGGCAACTGTTCCGATCAAGCTATCCTTAATGGCACCCAAGCCCATTGCCCCCATGATTACCAAGTCGTACTTCGACTCCTTAACATCGCAAACCAGTTCTGTATAGTTTCGTCCCTCAAGGGATTTTCCCTCAAAAGGAATATTCAGTTGCTTACACTTGTCCTTGGGAACATCGAGGTATGAATCAGTAATGACTTCCATACCTTTGGTAATAAGCTGATCATGAATATTACGTTGCTTTTCCAACTCCGTTTCGTCTTGGTACTCTTCAGGCAAGCCGCTCTCCATCTGGCGGAAGCGAACATCATGCATTTTGGCCGCGTAAACATGGCTGGCTACAATGCGGGAACCAAATTTCTGAGCCAATTCCAAACCCATGTCTATACAGGCGTTAGAATAGTCGGAGTTGTCGACTGGCAAATAAATGGAATCAAACATGTTTTTAACCTCTTTCTTAGAACTGCCAAAGGGCAAAAAGATAATTTTGGGTTGAATTCAATTAAGAATACTAGAAATTATACGTTATAAGGCCACAGCAAGAAATCTGGACCTGTAGACTATTCACGCACATGCAAAAATTTTAACAAATTCTATAGCTCTGTCAATATAAAAGGGATATCCGTTAAGCCCATAATCTCCACAACTTATGGTATCAAAGAGGCCGGGAAATTTCGAATGATTTTCGATACCCGTAACTACTAAAATCACAATTCTATTATGTAGATTTTAACATTTATTTTTTTCAATACTTGCATGAAATTGCTCGAGATGACATGATATAACAACACGTAACTAATTGATAACAAACACTATAATAAAATTTTTCGAATATGACAAAAAATTTTCACCTGAATTCATATTTTTAGATAAAATGGGGTTACGTGATCTGCCACCTGCAAATCGGCATTAATACCTACTCATACAGTTTTTGCAAATACCGAGAACCCTACATCTGGTATCTGCAAAATATTTGACGTTTACAATCCCCGGTCATCCCATCAAGTTCCAATAAATAATAATGGGATACTGTCCGTAGATAAACTTTAAGGAGACCAGTATGCTTTTTGCCAGTCAGGATGAGTTAATCCAGCATTTAAAAGGAACCGCCAATCTAGATAACGGGGGAGTAAAACTAGATAATCCTGATAAATTTAGGGCGGATTTAATTGATGGTCTGGTAAAAAATTCAGTACTCAATGAATCCGCTGATGTCAGGGGACTTTCGCGATTCATCATAAAGTCAGCCGCTCATGAAATGGGGATTATCTCTTCCTCAATACAAGGATTATATGACGCCCGTGGACGAGGCGAATGCCAGGGGTTCACTGTCCCCGCTATCAATATCCGTGGTATGTCCTATGAACTCAGCCGATCAATTTTCCGCACGGCTCACAAATTGAATGCAGGCCCGTTCATATTTGAAATTGCCAAGTCTGAAATAGGCTACACATTTCAGCAGCCGCATGAACTGGTGCCTGTCATCCTGGGAGCAGCCATTCGTGAAAATCATACAGGCCCTGTCTTCATTCAGGGAGACCATTTTCAGGTCAACGCTAAAAATTACGCCAGTGACCGGGAAAAAGAGATAACCGGACTGAAAAACCTGATACGTCAGGGCATTGAAGCCGGATTTTATAATATTGATATCGACACCTCCACTCTGGTGGATTTAAGTAAATCCACTGTCATCGAACAACAGCGCGCCAATTTTGAAGTGGGAGTGGAACTGACCAAATATATCCGCGAACTGGAACCTCAGGGGGTAACAATATCTGTAGGCGGGGAAATTGGTGAAGTAGGAAAAGAAAACAGTAACGAAAATGAATTAAGAGCTTATTTGGACAATTTCAACGAGTGTCTCGATAAAGCACTCAAGGGTGCGCGAACCATCAGCAAAGTATCCATACAAACGGGAACTACCCATGGGGGAGTGCCCGGTCCTGATGGCAAAGTGATTCAGGTAAATATGGATTTTGATTGTCTTGTAAACCTGTCACGTATATCACGCGATGACTATGGACTAGCCGGGGCCGTCCAACATGGTGCATCCACCCTGCCCCGAGAGTTATTTAAAAAATTTCCAGAACTTGAAACCGCTGAAATCCACCTGGCGACAGAATTCCAGAATATGATTTATGATCACGAACGATTTCCCGCCGATTTCAAGGATAAAATATATGCTCATCTGCGGAAAAAATTTGCCTCAGAAAAAAAAGACGCCGATAAAGACGAACAGTTTATTTACAAAACCAGGAAAAAAGGATTTGGTGAATTTAAATCGGAGTTCTGGAACCTTTCAGATGATATTAAGTCTGAAATTGGCAAAGAACTGGAGAGTAAAATGGTGTTTTTGTTTACTCAGTTAAAAGTCGAAAACACCATCGACATTGTGGAGAAATCCATTAGTCCAGTGAAAATCGAACCCAACCTTGCCAATGAGGTTGCCGCCGCCTGACCATAGTTATGTATGAAATGTTCGACCTTGGGCAACCACCTCATTAGCTCCAACTCTGTTTCAACCGAACTCCCAATTTCCGGATATTGGATCTTAACAGCTACGGCGGTCCCGCTCTTAAGCTTTCCGAAGTGAACCTGGCCCAGGGAAGCAGAGTCACCAGTTTTCTCCAGGGACTTGAAAACAGTATTCCATTGGGGGCTCCATAGGCTTTTGATATTTGATCCAGTACTTCTTCATAAGGCATGGACGGTACAGAATCATTCAGTTTTTCTCGCAGATCAACATCATTATCATTCATGGTCATCATCTAACCAATCTTTGTGGGAAGCCCGCGTGATTGTCCTAGCAGTTCGACCAGATAATGATTCGCCCAGGTTTTTTTATCCTCATCACTTGCATCACGCATGGCATGAATAGCTTTACCAACCTTGGCGATGTTCCAAGCTCTCTTCAAAAGCGAAATAACTTTCAAAATAGCTCCAGCGATATAATTAATTTAATGGAGTACGATTCCTAAACTGGTCCACCTCTGAAAAAACTCCCAGAGGAACTGTCTCCTTATTCGAGGCTGACCGCATCATAACCAAAAGACGTGGCGTTTGAGAGTCAAGTAATATCCTGAAGCCAGCAGATAAGACCTCTTCCTTCGTTACTCGTTTAACAGCTTCAATAATTTTATCCTTGTAAGAAAAATCTGCGTCTTCCTCTGTGACAGAATAATAAAAATCACCCAAAACCTCAGCGATGCTGTCACCTTTCTTTTGCAAAGATATGACAAGAGCTTCACGATGACGCTCAAATTCTTCGTCTGTCAATTTTGCAAAGAGCTTACCTAGATCAGACAACCATGCATCCACACGTTTTTTCAGTTCAAACGGCCCGTACTCCCCCGATTGAATAAGAAGCTTCATAAATAATCTATCTTCGATACGTTGTTTGTAGCTAAAAACTATATATCCCAACTGCTGATTGGTTCTCATCTGGGTATAAAAATCGGATTCTATAATTGAAGCAATCATGGATGTTATTGCCTGAAGTTCAATATTTCTTTCACCAATCTGAAAGGTGTACGTTATTGAATTATTATTATCCTTTACCGGTCGCGAAAATAATATTTTCTCCCCTTCGCCCAGAACTGTTACTTCCTGCTTGAATCGTTCGCTTTGCGGTAAAGGCTTGCTCTTAATATCATTTAGAAGAATTTGAACGCTTTCCCGAACTTTATCATCGGTCCAATTTCCATGGGCCATACCTGTAATATAAACTCTTGAGTAAAGAATTTTTGCAAATTCTTTTACCTGCTCGAGTGTTAATGGCTTCAACGCTTCCAATTGTTCTTCTTCATTATATTGTTTTGCCAGCCAAAGTTGCCGACCGTAATATCCACCTCGGGCATAAGCCTGAGATAACTTTCCATTCTGGAGACCACGAATCATTGCCTCCTTAAGATTTTTAAATTTCTCAGGGCTGATTTTGATATCCAGCAGATTCCGGCTAACCAGACGCAAAAGATCAGATATGCGCTTGGAATAACCACCAATGCTTAGAGTCATCCCCTTCTTCTCGATCCCGAGGGAATATGAAAGCCCGGCCAACTTGATGGGGTATACAATTTCATTCAATCCTTCATGAACGGCGGCGTCATACAATTTAGCCAACATGGTATGCCGTACCGTGTCATAAACCAGAGGCGTTTCTAAACGTAGCTGGAGAAAAGCTTTAGGTTGCTTGAACTTATGATCAAATTTGAACCAGACCTTTCCCATTTCATCATCCCAAACCAAATGTGGGTCCTCTTCCACCTGCTTGAGGCCATAGGGTATGAAATTGTTCTTTGCAGGATAAGAAATTCCTGTGACTCTGGACGGATTCTTCAATCGTTGGAACGAGTCCCCTCCAATTTCAGTTATCGAGTATTCGGTACCATAATATTTTTCCTTCTTATCTGTCGCGACGGAATTACTTTGCAAAATCACCAGCGCATTTTCAGGAGTCAGCGTGTCAATAAGAAGTTTACAGACAACGGGATCAAATTCTTTAAACAGAAATGGAAGCGTTTCCACATCCTCAAGTTTATAGTCATGCATCAAACCAGACCGGGATGCTACAAACCCACCACCCTCATCAGGGTCTTTATACTTAAAATCAATTTTAGACATGGTGGCTTCTTCATCAAAAGTATATTTCTGGATACCCTCATCTTTAAGCAACTGAATATAAGCGAAGAGCAATTCCAGGACCCGCTCATATTCTTCAAGACCTTTTTGCGTAAGAGAAATAGACACACTAAATGAATTGATGCTTGGATGACTGTAACCACCTCCAGCGCTTAATCCAAGCGCCAATCCTTCTTCCTTTAATTTGGACAGTAGCGATCCTTTTCCCTCATAACCAATAACTGAACCAACCAGGGTGGCTGGCTTGCTTGCCAAATGATCCTTCAGGTGAATGGTGGGAAACTCAATACTGAGAGAGCGAACATCCTTAATAGTTTTGATTTTAAGCAATCGGTATTTATTATTAAGCGGATCACGATAATCAGGATCTATGACAGGCAGTGTAACGGCACGATCGGGTATCCCTCCAAAATATTCACGAGCCAGGTTGGACTGCTCGGATAGAGACTGGTTTGAAAGTATCACCAGTTTCATATTTGAAGAGGCGTAATACTTTTTATAAAATTCAAGTAAGGCCGGTCTATTGTCACCCGCCAATGTCTCTTTATTACCAGTGCCAAAATTCCTGAGTGGATGATCTTCCTTTGCCATAAGGTCCTGTAGGTAATTTCCACGCCAGCCATCACTTCTGATATTTTTATCATGCTCGCTACTGACTGCATTGACTTCTCGTGCTGAGTATTTTTTATCAAATAGAGGTGCCTTAAAAAATTGACTGAAACGATCTAACGCTCCCACGAACCCTTCATGAGAAACTTCAAAAAAGTAATTCGTAAGCGCCTTGGCTGTATAAGCATTACTGCTTCCGGAATTTTCATTGAGAAATTTTTTAAATGCCTCTACATCAGGAAACTTTTTTGTCCCCAGGAACAACATGTGTTCAAGATAATGCGCCAGCCCCATTTTCTCTTTAGGATCATATAACTGACCAGTCCCTACCGATAAAGATGCCGCGCTTCTATGAACATCCTCGTCATGGATCAGTAAAACTGCCAGACCGTTATCCAAAACCATGGTTTTAGACTCACGTTCTGCCGCCTCAGTGATCCATGGAAAGACCGAAATAAATATAATCAGAAAAAACCTTAAACCGGGAAATAAATTATCTTTGAACACGAAATACCTCCAAAATCAACGAACAAAAAACCGGGATTACTAATTTACTAGATTTAACATAATTATCATTTTTTCACAATTTTCATCCTTTGAGTTGACCCGTATCATGCATTACCTACTCACCAGGACATTAATGCAAGCCCCACAACTGTAAGGCCTCCAGCTATTAAACGCTGTCGTCCAAAAGGTTCACCCAGCTTCCAGCACCCCCAATAAACCACCATGAGCACACTCGTTTGCCTGAGGGCCACTACCGAACTGACTTCTTCATGTTGAAGTACCACACAAATGATAATATAGGATATAAGAGTTCCTATTCCAGCAAGCAACGCTTTCTTCCACTCCAAACTCCAAACGGATAGAATCTCCCGAACGGGGTGAACCTTGAAAAGATAAATATTGCAAAGAGTGAAACCGATAATCGCTTCAAGAAAGAAAAACGTAGCTCCGTTTCTGAACTCTTGCTCTGGTGCCAGTTGAAAAAACACATCCATCCCTTTCTTGTCTACCAAACTGTAACTTATGACTAGAGCAAGGGTATAAAATGCCCATCGAAGATCACGATGTAGAGTCGCATCAATAAGATTTTTAAATCCGCTAATCAAATGTCCATCAAAATGAAGCGTATAAATGGATAAAATAATCACACAAATAGCCAGCGCCATCGAAGCTGTAAGTTGCTCTCCAAGCAAAAAATAAGCGAATATGGGAACAAAAACAGGTGCCGACCGGGCAATCGGATACACATAAGAAATGTCCTGAGTGTTATATGCTCTGGATAGGCTGAGGATATAAAATCCGTGAAGTAAGCCGGAAAAAAAGGCCCAGAAATATAATTCCTGACTAATATGACCCGGGTAACCCGTGAACATGAAATACAGGAATGCCAAAATGAGAATCCAAATCCCTTTAAGGCTGGAAAAAAACTGAGAGTTTCTGCTAGTTTGGGTGAGAATATTCCAGAATGCGTGAAACGCACTGGAAATAAGAATGAGGCAAATGCTAAATGGGGCCAAGCTAAAGCTCCTGAACGGAAAGAATTAACGAACAACCACTATTAATATTAAAGTATCTTAATTGATGTAACAATCCCAGCCTAGGATTCATTAAATATGACAAAAAAAATTGCCTTTATTTCATACCCCGTTACCAACCTGCAAAAATCGATTGTCTTTTACCGGGATTTGCTTGGGCTAAAACTGCTATTCGTCAAAGATTCCTGGGCGGAGTTTAAAATTGACGACCAGAGGCTGGCAATTCACGAGGAAAAGGATGGGGCACAACCTGATAATAAATCTGGAGCCACGGTCTATCTTGAAGCTGATCAAATTGAGGACGCTGTTGAATCATTGCAATCCAAGGGAGTAATTTTC
>FUWD012841887.1_pt1 | contig 19705 bp, 17 predicted proteins | sample 1063281 | NCBI WGS metagenome assembly FUWD01 (sample SAMEA79048168, study PRJEB19326) | metagenome | biome: marine | reverse complement strand
TATTTTTTGTCTTATCTCGATCGATTTTCCGGAATGTGTTGACACTGGAAACAAGAGTGGAGTAAAATGGCAGGGAAGTACCAAAAAGTGGGGCAGGGTGGGGAATGTGGAAACAGCTATGTTCATCGGGGAATATTCGCATAGCATAGACCCGAAGCGACGCCTCGCGTTGCCGTCGAAGTTCCGCGGGGAGCTCGGCAGTCGGGTGGTCGTCACGAGGGGGTTGGACCGCTCGCTCTTCGTGTACCCGATGAAGGTGTGGGAAGCGCTCGCCGAGAAGCTTGGGGCGATGCCGGTGGGTGAGGCGGGTACGCGAAGTTTCGTCCGGCTTCAGCTCGCGGGAGCGACGGATGTGGAACTCGACAGCCAGGGTCGCGTGCTCATCCCGGACTATCTGAAGGAATACGCCGGACTCGGGAAGAACGTCATCGTGGTCGGTCTGTTTAACCGTCTGGAGTTGTGGGACGAGGAATCGTGGAAGACCTACAAGGCGGATGCGGAGAAAAATTCCGGAGAGGTGGCGGAGGAACTTGGAAAATTGGGAATCTACTAGTAACTGACAACCTACGACTGACGACTTACGACATCGAATCCCGTTCCGGTTGTGAGTGGTGAGTTGTCGGTCGTGGGTTGAGGCTATGACGAGACACATTCCGGTACTGCTCCATGAGGCGATGGCGGCGTTGAACCTTCAAAAGGGTGATGTGGCGGTGGACGCGACCCTCGGCGGTGGCGGACATACGGAAGCGATGCTTTCGCGTGTTCTCCCCGGTGGGAGGGTGGTCGCGTTCGACGCGGACGAGAGGGCGATCGGGCGTTTCCGTCGGCACGCGGAATCGGATGCCGTGTTGCGGGAAGCGATGACGCAGGGTTCGCTTGTCGTGGTCCGGGAAAATTTCTCGCGGATCGAGGAGACGCTCCGATCTCTCGGAATGGATGGGGTGGATGCGTTGCTTGCGGACTTTGGGTTTTCTTCGGATCAGATGGACGATCCGGAGCGCGGATTTTCTTTCCGTTCGGACGGACCGCTCGACATGCGGCTCGACGAACGCACGGAAACGACCGCGGCGGATATCGTGAACGGATGGGATGCGGACCGGCTCGCGACGCTCTTCCGGGAGTACGGCGACGAGTCGAAGGCGTGGAAGATCGCGACGGCGATCGTCACGCGGCGGGCAGATCGGCCGTTCGGGCGGACGATCGATCTCGCGGAGACGGTATCCGAATGCTTTTCGGATGAGGAGCGCCGGAAGATGAACATTCATCCGGCGACGCGGGTCTTTCAGGCGATACGGATGGAGGTGAACGGCGAGCTTCGGGTGATAGGAACACTGCTGCGGGAGGGAGTGACGCTGTTGCGGAAGGGTGGTCGGATGGCGGTCATCACGTTCCACTCCGGCGAGGATGCGTTGGTCAAGCGGGTGTTCGCGGAGATGGCGAAAGGGTGCGTCTGCCCTCCGGAATTTCCGAAGTGCGTCTGCGGGCGGACACCGCTCGTGAAGACGCTTTCTCCGAAGTTCATCGTTCCGGGTGAACGCGAGATCGCGGAAAATCCTCGGGCGCGGAGCGCGAAGCTCCGGGCGGCGGAGCGGGTGTGATGAGATGGACTGACAACTGACAACTGACAACTGACAACTGACAACGGGGAACGGGGACGGAGGGATATGAAAATCGGTCGGCGGTAAAAAACAAAAGACGGAACCATATGAAACATGAACATCGTTCGGTACGGCAGGATCGGTCCGGGAAAGGACTTTCATTCGTCGGAGGAACGCATCCGGCGATAGCGGTCGGTCTCTTCGTGTTCTTCCTGTCCGGCATGGCATATGTGTACGCGCTCAACTTCGGCGCGACCGGAGGGTATGAGATCCGGAAGGTGGAAAACGAACTTGCCGAATTGACGGAAGAGAATCGGAGACTCAGGCTTTCGGAAGCGCAGGCATTGTCGCTCTCCCGGATCGAGGAGTCTGTCCGGGGTCGGGAGATGGATCGGGCGGCGGAACTCCGAACGGTCGGCGGTCGCGGAGCGGTCGCAGTGCGTTGATCTGATTCCGTCCGGCACAAGTGGCAACGCAGGACACGCATGATATCGAGGCGTATGATCGGCAGTCGGACGGCTTCGGCCATGGGACGATCGAATAAACGGGATATGGCTCCGTCATCCGGAAGGGTGAGGGTGTTGTTTCTGCTGGTTTTTCTTATGATGATCGTCGCCGTGGCGCGACTTTTTTTCATTCAGGTCGTCGGGGCGGAGAAGTGGAAGGCGGTCGCCGATCGTCAGCACCTGTTGTCCGCGGCACTGATACCGGACCGTGGCGAGATTTCTTTCCGAAAAGGGGATACGACATATCCGGCGGCGGTGAATCGGGAGTACCGGAATCTGTATGCGGTTCCCGAAGAGATCGAAGACCTGCTGACGGCGTCGGAGGCGCTGTCCGGTATCGTTGGCATGCCGGCGGAGGAAATCCGTGGGAAATGTTGGAACATGAAAAGCAAGTATGCCGTCATCAAGGGTCAGCTTTCCGACGATGAGGTATCGCGAGTGGAAGCACTCGATCTTAAGGGGGTGTATCTCGGAAGCGGGAATCGTCGGTTCTATCCCGGAGGAAGTCTTGCCGCCCAGGTCATCGGATTCGTTGATCGGCAGGACGCGGCGGAAGGCGAAGTCGGCCGATATGGGATCGAGTCATGGTTCGACGATGATCTTCGCGGAAAGCCGGGACAGATAGAACAGATGAGGGATGCCGGGGGTCGGTGGATTTCGACGGACGATCGTCGCGTCGTCCCGGAGGAGCGGGGTCCGGACATCGTCCTTACCATTGATCAGGTCGTCCAGCACGAGGCGGAAGAGATCCTGCATGACGCGGTGGAAAAATATGGCGCCGACGGTGGAAGTATCATCGTCATGGAGGCTGCGACGGGACGGATCGTCGCGATGGCGTCGAACCCATCCTTCGATCCGAACGAATACGGGGCGGTCGAGGATTATTCCCAGCTGATGAATCCGACGGTGAGCATGAACTATGAACCCGGATCGACGATGAAGCCGATCACTATGGCCATCGGTATCGACGAGGGGAAGGTCGAGCCGGAGACGGAATTCACGGATCCGGGTGCCGTGAGTGTGGCCGGATATGTCCTGCATAACGCGGAAGAAAAGTCGTACGGGAAGACCGATATGTACGGCGTGCTTGACGATTCCATCAATACTGGCGTCATCCATGTGGAGAAACTCGTTGGAAACGCACGGTTTGCCGAACGGTTGGCGCGGTTCGGATTCGGTGAAAAGACGGGAATCGAGCTGCCGGCGGAGCTGTCGGGCGATACGAGGAATCTTGCCGCCGTGAAGCGGGATATCCAGTTCTATACCGCATCGTTCGGTCAGGGAATCACGACGACACCGATCCAGCTTATCGCCGCATATGGGGCGCTTGCCAACAAGGGAATGCTTATGAGACCGCAGGTCGTTGAATCCTATGTATATCCCGATGGACGGACGGAATCGGTGGAGCCGCGGGAAGTCCGTCAGGCGGTCGGTCCGGACACGGCGGAAAAGATGGGACGTATGCTCGAGAGCGTCGTCGTCAACGGACATGGAAAGCGTGCGGCTGTTCCCGGATACCGGGTCGGCGGGAAGACGGGGACGGCGCAGGTCGCCAAGGCGGACAGTCGGGGATACGAGGAGGGGCTCTCTATCGGATCCTTCGTCGGGTATGCGCCGATCGGTGATCCGAAGTTCGTGGTGTTGACGAAAGTGGATAATCCGACGAATGTGGAATGGGCGGAATCGAGTGCCGCACCGATGTTCGGTGAGATGATGAAGTTCCTGCTTTCCTATGCCAAGATCGAGCCGACGGAACCGATTCCGGAAGGAAAGTGAATAATAATGGGGAAGCTGACAACTCACAACTCACAACTCACAACTCACAACTCACAACGGGGAACGGGGAACGGGGAACGGGGAACGGGGGATTTACAACTGACAACGTGGATGGGGAAATCCGATTTCACGAAATATTCGTGCCTTGAATAAGCCATGAAAGAATGGGAGAATCGATTTCGTCTGAAAATGGGAGTATACTGTCCGGATGCCTATGAACAAGAATACTGAGAAAAGCCGGAAACGACGGGCGGCCGAGGGGGCGCTTGGGTTCATGGCGGGTGTGGTGATTCGGAAATATCGTCCGCTCGTTGTCGGCGTGACCGGGTCGGTCGGCAAGAGTTCCGCGAAAGAGGCGGCGGCATTGGTGCTTTCGGGCGCCATGCAGGTACGGAAGAGCGAGGGAAATTACAACAACGAGATTGGCGTACCGCTTTCGGTGCTCGGTATCGGAGAAGGCGGGACCGCGGTTACGCGGTCGCTGTCGGCACTGGTGCGCTTCCTTGGCCTGTCCGTTTTGCCGATGCGGTATCCCGAGGCGCTCGTGCTCGAGATGGGCGTGGACCGTCCCGGAGATATGGCGGCGTTGCTTCGCCCCGCTCCGGTGAAGATCGGCGTCGTGACGAGGATCGGGGAAAGCCATCTCGAGTTTTTCGGCAACATCGGTGCCATCGCGAAGGAAAAAGGGCGACTGGTCTCTTCCTTGCCCGGGGACGGCTTTGCGATACTCAATGCCGATGATCCCCGTGTGTCCGCCATGGGAAAAAAGACGAAGGCGGTCGTGCTGTCGTACGGATTCTCTCCGGAGGCTTCCGTTCGGGCGGATAATATCCTCCTGCAGGAGACTGACGACGGAATCGGTTCCAGTTTCAAATTGAATTATTCGGGAAAGTCGATTCCGGTCCGGCTGCCGGGGGTGGTCGCCAGGCATCATATCGAAGATGCGCTTGCGGGTGCCGCGGTCGGTATCGCCGCCGGTATGAACCTGGTCGACATAGCGAAGCGTCTCGAGGGATTTTCGCCGCTTCCGGGGAGACTCCGGTTCCTGAAGGGGCGCGACGGGACCGGCCTGCTTGACGATACCTATAACGCGTCACCGGCGTCCGTCATCGCGGCACTCGGAACGCTTCGCGAGATTCCCGCTGTCCGGAAGGTACTGATCCTGGGGGATATGCTCGAACTTGGTTCCGGATCGGAGGAGGCGCATGGCGATCTCGCAGAACCCGTCCTCGCATCGGGAGTGGAAACGGTCATAATGGTCGGTCAGCTGGTATCCGCACTCGCCTCGGAATTGGTTTCCCGTGGCATGCCGCCGGAGCGTGTCGTGTCCTTTCGTGATCCGGACGAGGCGGCCCGCGCGATTCCCGGCCTGATCAGGGAAGGGGACCTTATCCTGGTGAAGGGGTCGCAGGGACTCCGTATGGAAAAAGTCTCGGAGGCGCTCCTGCAGGACCTGGACGAGGCTTCCAGAATCCTCTGTCGGCAGTCGCCCGGATGGCGCGCGAAGCCCTTCTCGGCACCGTCCGAATGGGAGTCGGATACTTGACATTTTTCCGTTGACAGTTCTCTCCGCCGACGGGTATAATCCCTTCCGGATGCGGTATTCCATAAATCGGATGTAAACGAAACGAGTATGACCGAAGAGCATATGGACCGGGACTTTATCGAATATGTGGTGAAGGCGCTTGTCGATCATCCGGAGGAAGTGAAGGTTGCCCGGAAAGTCGACGAGATGGGCGTACTCATCACGCTCGACGTCCATCCCGAGGATATGGGCATGGTGATCGGACGCGAGGGTATGACGGCGAAGTCGCTTCGCACGCTCCTGCGCGTCATCGGCGCGAAGAACAACGCGCGCGTGAATCTCAAGATCAACGAACCGGAAGGCTCGACCCGCGGACACCGTCGGGAGGAAGAACCCCTGGTTCCGGTCGCGCATGCGGAAGCCCCGGAAGAGGTTGTCACCCCAATCATTCGCGAGGAATCGGAGCCGAAGCCGGAACCGGTGAAGCGAACGCTCGACGACGTGATGAACGACATCAGGCTGTAGGGAGCGGATGTCGGAAAAAAGGGAACCGATCCGATCTTCCGGGTCGGTTTTCGTTCTTCTGGCAGCCGTCGGGCTTCTTTGGTATTATGGAGGGGAATGAATCGTCGAAGAACGACCCTATGAATGTCATTGAAACGGATATCCCGGGCGTGCTCGTGATCGAACCGGACGTGTTTTCGGATGAGCGGGGATATTTCAAGGAGACCTATAACCGCGACCGGTATGCGGCGTTCGGATTGCCGGACTTCGCGCAGGACAATCTGTCGCTTTCGAAGCTGGTCGGGACGATCCGCGGGCTCCATTATCAGGCTGTGCCCCATACACAGGGAAAACTGATACAGGTGCTTTCGGGCGAGGTGTTCGACGTGGCGGTCGATATCCGTCGCGATTCTCCCACGTTCGGGAAACATGTCTCTGTGGTCCTGTCCGCGGAAAATCATCGTCAGTTCTTTATTCCCGCGGGATTCGCGCACGGATTCCAGACGACGAAGCCAGATACGATTTTTTCGTACAAGTGCACGGATGTCTATTCTAAGGAATGCGATCGCGGGATTTTCTGGGACGATCCGGCACTCGGTATCGATTGGCCGATCCGCGAGGGGCTCACGGTTTCGGAGAAGGATCAGAATCATCCGGCCCTTTTCTCGATCGAATCCGATCCGGTACGGTGGAAAGAGCTTCGATTCGATTGAACTCCGGAGGATCGGTTTTCGGGTTGTTGCCCGTTGTTCCATTGTAAGTCATGAGTGAGAATACTATGAGACTGCTTGTCACCGGCGGAGCCGGATTCATCGGCTCGAACTTCGTCCATCATGTCCTGCGGGAGCATCCGGAAGACGAGGTGATCGTGCTCGATGCGCTCACGTACGCGGGGAACCTCGAAAACCTGGCGGAATGGGAGGGGAACGGTCGGTTCCGCTTCGTGAAGGGCGATATCGCCGATCCGGAAACGGTCGATCCGCTCGTCGCGGAATGTGACGCGGTGGTTCATTTCGCGGCGGAGTCGCATGTGGACCGCTCCATCACCGATCCGGCCGCGTTCGTCCGGACGAACGTGCTCGGGACGCAGGTCCTGCTCGATGCCGCACGTCGGCACGGCGGGAAGCGGTTTCATCACGTCTCGACCGACGAGGTGTTCGGGTCGCTCGCGCCGGACGATGCGCCGTTCTCGGAGACGACTCCGTACGATCCGCGGAGTCCGTACAGCGCGTCCAAGGCCGGATCGGATCATCTCGTCCGTGCGTATTTCCATACCTACGACCTCCCGGTCACAGTCACGAACTGTTCGAATAATTACGGCCCGTACCATTTTCCGGAAAAATTAATCCCGCTTGCGATCACGAACCTTCTGGAAGGGAAGAATATTCCGGTCTACGGGGACGGGAAGCAGGTCCGCGACTGGTTGCATGTGGAGGATCATTGCCGCGCCATCGACCTCGTGCTCCGCAAAGGTCGGATCGGCGAGACATACTGCGTGGGCGGGAACGGCGAGCGGGAGAATATTCGGATCATCCGGACATTGCTCGATACTATGGGTCTCGGCGAGGACCGGATCGAATACGTGACGGACCGTCCGGGGCACGACCGCCGGTACGCGATCGATTTCTCGAAAATAAAAGACGAGCTCGGATGGGAGCCGTCGGTCACGCTCGAAGAAGGGCTCCGTCAGACGGTTCGATGGTACGAGTCGAACGGGGCGTGGTGGAAGAAATTGAAAATGAGAAGCGGACGATGAACGGCAAACCGAAAAAAATACTTTTGGGACTGACGACGACCCCCGGCTCCGATTGGCGGGAGAAGGTCGCGGAGATGAAGCGCTTCGGGATAACGGAGATCGCACTTTTTCCGACGTTCCTGGAGAAGCCGGAGCGGGAAGAGCTGTATGCCCTGCTCGGGGGGATTCCCGGACTGTCCGTTCCGCACATACACCTCCGCGACGACATGGATGAGGCCGAGCTCGCCTTTCTCGAGGAGCGGTTCCGTCCGGTCGCATACAATGTCCACGAGTCCGTCCGGGACAAGGAGCGGTTCCTGGCCTATCGCGACAAGACATTTGTCGAGAACCATTTTCATTCCATGGACGAGGGACTGCTCGGAAACTATGCCGGACTCTGTCTCGACACGCAGCATCATCACCGGGCCGGGAGACTGTTTCCGCCGGTTCACGCGCAGGTGCGCGGACTGCTCTCCGACGGCATCGCGGTGGGATGCTGTCACATCTCGCCATATCCGTTGTCGGGGAACGCCCCTGCTAGGAAACGGCTCGGCGTGGACGACCATTATCTGATCGATCTCTCGGAGCTGGACTATGTCGCGCGATACGCGGAATACCTGCCGGACATCGTGAGTATCGAGATGGAGAATGCTTTCGAGGAACAGCTTCGGGCGAAAGAGGCGTTGGAAAGAATCATAAACGGATGACTATGCCGAAGAACATACTCGTACTCGGGTCGAAGGGGATGCTTGGACAGGAACTGGTCCGCGTATTTCTCGAAAGGGGACACGGCGTGACCGGATGGGATTTCGGCGATATCGACGTGACGGATACGGCGGCGGCGCGGCAGAAGATCCTCGCGCTCGCACCGGACATCATCCTGAACGCCGTGGCATACAATGCGGTGGATTCCTGTGAGGAGGACGAGGCAGAAGACGCGAAGGCGTGGCGGCTCAACGCCGAAGTGCCGGGAGAGCTTGCCGCGGTCGCGAAGGATCTCGGGGCGACATTCGTGCACTATTCGACCGACTACGTGTTCGACGGGGAGACACCGGGTGACGGATATGCCGAGGACGCGTATCCCGATCCGTTGTCTCGCTACGGGGAGAGTAAGCTCGGCGGGGAGCGTTCGGTTGCGGCCGTCGGCGGATTGTATCGGATCATCCGGCTTTCGAAGCTTTTCGGCGCGCCGGCGTCGTCGGTTTCGGCGAAAAAAAGCTTCTTCGCGAAAATGGAGGAGGTCGCGCGGGAGAAGGGTTCGGTTTCGGCCGTGGACGACGAGACGGGGTGTTTCACGTATGCGCCGGATCTGGCGGAAGCCTCGTATGCGCTCGCGCTTGATGACGCTCCGTCTGGGGTGTACCATCTGGTCAACGAGGGGGCGGCGACCTGGTACGGCGCGCTTTCGGAATATTTTCGCATCGCGGGGGTGGGCGCGAAGGTTGTACCGGTGTCGGGCGACGCGTTTCCGCGGCCCGCGCGCCGACCAAAGAATTCGACGCTCCGCAATACCCGGCGTCCCGCACTCCGAGACTATCGTGAGGCGCTCGGGGATTTCGCCCGTCGGAAGGAAGCCTAACGGGAATATCGCACGATTATGCCTATCTTTTCAGCCCTCCTGACCGTCGTCGGCCTCGCGTTGTTCGAGACGGTATCGAGCATCGACAACGCGGTCATCAACGCGGAAGTGCTTTCGACCATGGGGAAGAAGGCGCGGCGGTTTTTCCTGACGTGGGGGATTTTCCTGGCGGTGTTCGTGGTGCGCGGACTACTGCCATGGCTCATCGTGTGGGCGACCGTCCCGTCACTCGGTTTTTTCGGATCGTTCACGGCGACCTTCTCGAATGATCCGTCCGTGGCGCATGCCATCGAGTCTTCCGCGCCAATCCTCCTTATCGGTGGAGGGATATTCCTGCTGTTCCTTTTTTTCCACTGGCTGTTCCTGGAACAGAAGAATTTCGGTTGGAACGGCGTGGAGACGTTCTTCGTCCGGCAGGGGGCATGGTTTTACGCGACGATCTCGGTGTTGCTTTCGGTCGTCGTGTGGTTCGCACTCAAGGAAAGCTCGATGCTCGGGTTCGGCGCGGTCGTGGGTTCGACGGCGTTCTTCATCACACACGGGTTTCGTCAGCATGCGGAGGCGGTGGAGGAGAGGATGGCTGGTTCCTCGTCGGGCCTCTCGGACCTTTCCAAGGTACTGTTTCTCGAGGTGATCGACCTGTCGTTCTCCATAGACGGCGTGCTCGGCGCGTTCGCCTTCACGCTTTCGGTCCCGCTCATCCTTATCGGCAACGGCATCGGCGCGGTCATCGTCCGGCAACTGACGGTGGCGAACATTGACCGGGTGAAGGGATATCTCTATCTCAAGAACGGCGCGATGTACTCGATCGCGATCCTCGGATCGGTCATGATCGGACACGCGTTCGGGGCGCATATCCCGGAATGGTTCGCACCGCTTTCGACCGTCGCGGTCGTCGGGTATTTCTTCCGCCGATCACTCCGTTCCGTTCCGCCCATGGTACCGATGCATTCCTGTCCGCTCGATTGATCCCATCCTTCACGAAAAACATCATGAATACCTACCGCTCACTCAAGGATTCTGACCGGGAACTCTACGACGCGCTCAAGGGGGAGATGCGGCGCGAAGAGAACGGGCTCGAACTTATCGCATCGGAGAACACCGTCTCTCCGGCCGTACTCGACGCGCTCGGATCGGTCTTTACGAACAAGTATTCCGAAGGGTATCCGGGGAAACGGTACTACGGCGGACAGGATTATACCGACATCATCGAGACGCTCGCGATCGATCGGGCAAAGGAACTGTTCGGAGCGGAGCATGCCAATGTGCAGCCGCTCTCGGGCGCGTCGGCGAACCTTGCCGCATATGCGGCGGTCCTTTCTCCCGGCGATACCGTGCTTGGCATGGACCTTTCGCACGGCGGACACCTCACGCACGGGCACCCGGTCACCCTTCCGGCGAAGGTATTCCGGTTCGTGCGGTACAAGACGGAGCCGGATGGAACCATCGACTACGACAAACTCGAGGCGCTTGCGAAAAAGGAAAAGCCGAAACTCATGCTCGCGGGATTCTCGTCGTATACGCGGCAGCTCGATTACGGACGGTTTGCGGCCATCGCCGCCAAAGTCGGCGCGGTCTCGATGATGGACATGGCCCATATCGCCGGCATGATCGCAGGCAAAGCATTGCCGAGCCCGGTGCCATATTTCGATATCGTCACCGCGACCACGCACAAGACCTTGCGCGGTCCGCGCGGCGGGCTCATCCTTTGCAGGGAGACGTTCGCGAAAGCGGTCGACAAGGCCGTGTTCCCGGGCGTGCAGGGTGGACCGCATATGCACATGGTGCTCGCAAAGGCGGTCGCGTTCGGCGAAGCGCTGCGGCCGGAATTCCGGGCGTACGCGAAACAGGTCATCGACAACGCCAAGGCGATGGAGGGGGAATTCGCCGCACTCGGGTACGGGATCGTTTTCGGAAAGACCGAGAATCACATGCTGCTCATCGACACGGTGGCAAGTCGCGGGGTGACCGGACACGACGCGCAGGAATGGCTCGACCTGGCGGGGATCACGGTTAACAAGAACGTGTTGCCGGATGATCCGCGCGGGCCACTCGACCCGTCCGGAATCCGTATCGGCGTGCCGGCAGTGACGACCCGCGGCATGAAGGAAGCGGAGATGCGGACGATTGTCGGCTGGATCGACCGGGCGCTCCGGTCCAGCGGAAAGAAGCGTGAACTTTCTTCGATCCGCAAGGAAGTGAAGGCGCTCTGCAGATCGTTTCCGATCTACCGATAGTTTTTCGCTTTATTCTTTATTCGTAATTCTTGATTCAATTTCCATGAAAGGCATCATTCTCGCGGGCGGAACTGGTACGCGGCTCCTGCCACTCACGGCGGTCCTTTCCAAGCAGCTGCTTCCGGTCTACGATCGTCCGATGATCTTCTATCCGCTCGATACGCTCATCCGTGCGGGGATCCGTGATATCCTCATCATCGTCTCGCCTGAATATTCGGGAAGCTTTCTCAATCTGCTCGGGTCCATGTTCCGACGGCACGGGGTGAACATCTCGTTCGTCGTGCAGAAACGGCCGGGCGGACTGCCGGAAGCGTTCATCCTCGGCGAGGACTTCCTCGACGGCGGACCGGTCGCGCTCGTACTCGGCGACAATATCTTTGAGGACGATTTTTCCGATGCGATCGGAAGTTTCGTGTCCGGAGGGAGGGTGTTCGCCAAGGAGGTTCCGGACCCGCAGCGGTACGGTGTCGTCGAATTCGACCGGGAGACGGGCAAAGTCATCTCGATCGAGGAGAAGCCGAAGGAGCCGAAAAGCCGTTTCGCCATTCCCGGGATATACCTGTATGACGGAAAGGCGTCCGAGATCGCGAAGGGCGTCGTGCCGTCGGAGCGGGGCGAGCTCGAGATCGTGGACATGCATCGGGCATATCTTACGCGGGGCGAACTCGACGTGCGGACGATAACCGGCGCATATTTCGATGCGGGGACGCACGATTCGCTTCTCGAAGCGTCGGTCTACGTGAAGGAAAAAGATTTCCGGAGCCGGTTTCATCCAATCGTGAACGAGGCCGTCGCCGAATTCAACGCCGAGTGTAAATGGTTGGTTTCACTTGGGAAATAAGCCATTTTTTTCGGACGCTTCCGAAACGGTGGTATACTGGAAACACTAAGCATTCATACTGAACGCCATGGGCACCGAGCCGATGAAAATCAAGAAAGCCATATTCCTCGTCGCGGGGTTCGGGACAAGGTTTCTTCCCGCGACGAAAGCCCAGCCGAAGGAAATGCTTCCGGTCGTGGACAAGCCGGTGGTGCAGTACCTCGCCGAGGAGGCGGTGGCGTCCGGGATCAGGGAAATCATTTTCGTCACCGGTCGGGGCAAGCGCGCGATCGAGGATCATTTCGACGTTTCCTACGAGCTTGAGGACACGCTCGTGGAGAAGAATAAGCACGACCTCCTGGAAAAGGTGCGGTCCATTTCCGGACTCGCGAAATTCTCCTATGTCCGGCAGTCGTCTCCCAAGGGCGACGGGCACGCGCTCCTGCAAGCGGCGCACCTCGTCGACGACGACGAGCCGGTACTCGTCTTTTTCGGGGATTGCATCTACGACAGCGAAGTGCCGGCGGCCAGGCAGATCATCGAGGCGTACGAGCGGTACGGGACCCCGATCATCGGCGCAGCCGAGGTTGCCATGGAGGATGTCTCGAAGTTCGGCGTGATCGCCGGGGACGCAGTCGGGGAGCGCGATATCCTGGTCACGAAGATGGTCGAGAAACCAAAGCCCGAAGACGCGCCGAGTCGCGCGGTGGCGGTCGGGAAGTATGTCATCACCCGCGAGGTGTTCGACATCCTCTCCGGAATGGAGACCGGGAAGTCCGGCGAGATACGGCTCGCGGACGCGTTCGATCTCATGCTCGAGAAGGGGTCCCCGATCCACGCACGCATGCTTGAGGGGGAATGGCTCGATACCGGCGACAAATTCAGTTTTCTCAAGGCGACCATCCATTACGGGTTGAAACATCCGGAAGTCGGCGACCGGCTCCGGGAGTACCTCAAAGGACTGACGATTTCCTGATATCCCGAACGCATGTACTGGATCTTCTTCATATTGTTTCTGCTTGCGGCACTGACGCCAGAATCCGTCCGGGGAGGTCTGTTCGGTCTCGGCGAGGAGGAGACGGAAACCGTTTTGGTCTTCTTGCTCGGCATGATCGGATTCATGCTGTTCTTCCTGAAGGAGAAGTCGCTTCTCCGGCAGGTCCGAGAAAAGATCGCCATCCAACGGGAGAAGACGGATATCACGAAGGACCTGTCCGCATCGTATTCGTATATCGGGGAAACGAACCGGAGACTCGATCTTCTCACGGGACTCATCCTGTCGCTTCCGGAAGAGGCGTCGCGGTTCCGTCTCGGAGAAACGAAAAAGGCCTATCGGGCGTTCGAGAAATCCGTGCTCATGACCTGCAAGTCGGCCGCGTTCCTTCTCCGGATTGTCGATACGGAGCGTGGGACGGTCGCAAAGGAGATCCGAAACGGAAAGGTTTCCCCGTGCGTCGCCATACCGGTCGGGACGCTTGCGGCGTCGGAGAAGAAGATATCCGAGGAGAACGGATGTGTCGTCGTCCGGTCGCCTGGAGCGATCGGTCGGTACTCGTCCTTCCTTATCTTTCCCAAGTCGATGAACCGCCTCGAGGATTCCGGGACGCTCGAGGCGCTTGCCACGCAGGGACTCATCTTGTTCTTCCTGGAGCGGGACGGGGCGCTGTTCGAGGAGGGGGACCAGAAAAACGGAACGAAAAACGCATGAGGATCGGAATCGACGCCCGTTTCTACGGACCGGTCGGGAAGGGTCTGGGGCGCTATACGGAAAAACTCGTCCAGTATCTCGAACGCGTCGCGTCGCCCGACGACGAGTTTTTCATTTTTCTCCGCCGGGAAAATTACGATACGTATGTTCCGGAAAATCCGCGCTTCCGCAAGGTGCTCGCCGACTATCCGTGGTACGGGTTCGGGGAGCAGTTCCTGTTCCCAATCCTTCTTGGCCGGTACCGGCTCGACCTGGTCCACTTTCCGCATTTCAATGTTCCGCTCGCGTATCGTCGCCCCTTCGTCGTGACGGTGCACGATCTCATCTTGCTCCGGTTCCCGACGGTTCGGAACACGACGAAGAGCCGTCTGACCTATTGCCTGAAATACCTCGCCTACCGTCTCGTCATCTCGTCGGCGATCCGCCGTTCACGGGCGGTTCTTACGGTCTCGCATTTCACGGAGCGGGATATCCTGAAGGCGTTTCCGGACACGGCGGGGAAGATAACGGTCGCGTACGAGGGATGCGATTTCCCCGTCGCGGTGGAGGATTCCGAAACGGGGGGGAAACATGCTATACTGAAGCCGTACTTCCTGTATGTCGGAAACGCGTATCCGCACAAGAACCTTGAGGCGTTCATCCTGTTGGCCGGGCGTTTTCCGGAAGTGCGTTTCGTGCTCGTGGGGAAGGAAGATTATTTTTATCGACGACTGAAAAGCCGGGTGGAATCGTCCGGGGTCGGGAACATCGTTTTCGTGGGATTCGTTCCGGACGACGAGTTGGCGGGATGGTATGAATCGGCGACCGGCTACGTGTTTCCCTCGCTCTACGAGGGATTCGGCCTGCCGCCTCTTGAGGCCATGTCGCTCGGAACCCCGGTCATCTCGTCCGATCGGGGATCGCTTCCGGAGATACTCGGTGACGCGGCGCTTTTTTTCGATCCGGACGACGGGGATACGCTCGCCGAGGCGGTTGGTCGGATTCTTCGGGAACCGGAACTCGCGGTGCGACTGTCTCGGGAAGGGGTCCGGAGGGCCGCCGGATTCCGTTGGGAGGATATGGCCGACTGTACGCTGGCCGCATACGGGAAAGCGGCTCGGGACGGCGGACGGCATTAAGACGGGGGAAAACGGACTCGTTCATGGAACGGCATTCGAGAAACAATATCATACCGCAGATGTGCGATGTCCGTCCCGTCGATCGGTCGGGTCGTTTGGATCGGGAAAAAATCGATGGCATCGGTAGGGTTTCACCTATGGATGCCGGGTCGGCTGTCGCCCCTCCGTATTCGGAATCTCGGGAGGTGGCTCCTGAGCGGGAATCGGAATCGTTCAATCGGCTTCTGACCGACGACAGGAATTATCATCCGTTTTTCACCGCCGATGTCGCCGAGGAGGAGATCGTCGCATCGGAGGCATGGGAATGGTCCCGTGAAAGCCTCGAGATTTCCGTAGCCGATGGAGCTGTTCCGCTTCCGAGGATGGCCGGCCCGGTCTTCCGTTCGGAATTCCGAATCGTCGGTCCGTTGCCGGCCGGCGTGTCGAAACGGAGCGATTCCGTCGGGAGCCCGTCATTCGGTTCCGACAACGGAAAACCGCCCCGCATCACTTCCGGGTCGGCCGTTGCAGATGTCCGGAAGCGGTTCCTTGCGTGGGTCGGTCATCGCCGTGACTCGTTCCGTACCGCGATGAACGCGTTACTTGGAGCGATCACCCCGTTCTTTTCGGCTGTTTCTGGGGCGTTCATCACGGCAATCCTTTTTCCGGTCCGTCTGTTCCGTCAGTCGCTTTCTTTCGTTTTCATGGCGATATCTGCGGCCAAGGAGACCATACTCGCCTTGTTTTCAGCTTTTCGATCGGGGGTGTCCGCGATGGTGTCGTCGGGAAGGTTCGTACGCGGAATGGCGGCTGCCTCACTGGTGCTGCTCGTATCCGTCGGCGGGAACTGGGGGGTCCGGCAGTTCGCTTCCGTGAAGGGTCGGGTTCTCGGCGAGAGCGTCGAAGGGATTTCCATCGCGTCCGACGCAGTGAACAGTCTTGCCGCCGCGGATTTCCTGGAATCCTCGGAGCGGTTCGCCGAGGCGTACCGGTCGTTTTCGGACGCGTCGGATTCGCTCGGGACCGTGGGGAACGAATTGGCCAAGGCGGCACGCTTCGTTCCGGGGCTTTCGATGGTGTCGTCCGGACAGGGATTACTTGAAGGCGCGAAATATCTTTCCGCGGCCGGCGCGTCCATGAGCGGTATCCTGAAGCTCTTGCCGTCGTCGGCCGATACGTCCGGGGACGGGAATGATTCGTTCCTGAAGATGATCGCCACGGCCGAAATCCGTTCTGCCGCCGCCGAGGAGGAGATCGCCGCGGCGATGGAAGCGTTCGACCGGGTCCGTCCAGAGGATGTACCGGAAGAACATCGCGAGGCGTTCGTTTCCATACGGGAAAAATTGCCGATGATCGCGGACGCGCTTCACGGGTTCAATCGCAATTCTCATCTGGTCCGGGAACTGCTCGGGGAGAACGGACCGCGCCTGTACCTGTTTTTGTTTCAGAACAATGCGGAGCTTCGTCCGACCGGCGGCTTTATCGGGAGTTACGGATTGCTCGAGGTGACCGGCGGACATGTCCGGAAATTCTTCGTCGACGGGATATTCAATCCGGACGGGCAGTTGCGCGAGAATATCGTTCCTCCTGAACCGATCCAGAAGGTGAGTACTGGATGGAGTCTGCACGACAGCAACTGGTGGCCAGACTTTCCGACCTCCGCCGAGAAGGCGATATTTTTCTACGAGAAGACCGGCGGGCCGACCGTGGACGGGGTTGTCACGCTGACACCGACGGTGATACGCGACGCGCTCCGGCTGACCGGGCCGATCGACATGCCCGAATACGGGGTGACGATCGATGCGGAGAATTTTCTCGAGGTCGTCCAGGAGGAAGTCGAGGAGAACTACGACCGGGAACTGAACCAGCCGAAGAAGATCCTGGCCGACCTAGCACCGATCATGCTCGATCGGCTGTTCTCCCTGCGGAGCGCCGAAGGTCTTTTGGCATTGTCCGGGACGCTGTCGAAAGCGTTGGACGGGAAGCATGTGCTGCTGTATTCGCGGAACGCGGAAATCGAGGGGCTCATCGACGCCGCCGGATGGTCCGGTCGCATGCTCGATACGCCGCGCGATTATCTGAGTGTCGTACATACCAATATCAATGGATACAAGACGGATGCCGTCATCACGGAGGATGTGAGTCATTCCGCCGCCGTGCAGGCGGACGGGTCCGTCCTTGACACGGTGCGGATAACCAGGAACCATACCGGAGGTGATACTCCGTATGACTGGTTCAACCGCGTGAACGCGGATTATCTCCGGGTCTATGTCCCGAAGGGATCCGAGCTCGTTTCGGTTTCAGGTCAGACGTATGAGTTTCCAAAACCGCCGGTCGATTACGATGCGCTCGGTTTCCGTCGTGACGGGGATGTCGAGCGGGACGAACGCACCGCGAGGATAGAGAAGAGCGGGACCCGCGTTTCCGAGGAGAGCGGCAAGACCGTGTTCGGCAACTGGGTCTATGTGAGTCCCGGCGAGCACGTGACGGTCGAGTATGTCTACCGACTCCCGTTCCGGGTCGCGCCGGAACCGGATGTGCCCGCCACCTACTCGATCCTGTTCCAGAAGCAGTCCGGGACGGAGGGTGTTGCCCTGCGCTCCGAACTGACCTTTTCCGACCGCTTCCGGACGGACTGGCGGTCCGACGGGACGGAGCCGATCAAGGGAGGGCTTTCGTTCCGTTCGACGCTCGATTCGGACGAATATTACGGTACGGTCTTCTCCGTACAATGAAATTCCGGATGAGATTTTTCAATCGAAAACATACGCTCCCGCTCCGCTTGTCGGACACGGTCACGCCGACCATCGGTACGGCCGCTTTCATCATATCGTCCGCCGGAATCGCCAGTCGGCTTCTCGGTTTCTTGCGCGACCGGCTGCTTGCGGGAAGTTTCGGCGCCGGCGATACGCTCGATGCATACTATGCCGCGTTTCGCATCCCCGATACGCTGTACAATCTGCTTGTCATGGGGGCGCTTTCGGCCGCGTTCGTTCCCGTGTTCACGGAATTCCTCTCGAAGAAGAAACGGTCCGAAGCGTTCGATCTCGCGGCCGGCGTCATGGAATGGATGGTACTGCTTCTTGGAGCGGTCTCGGTACTGGCCGCGCTGTTCGCATCGTCGATCGTTCCCGTTCTCGCCCCGGGATTTTCCGACGAGAAGCGCGAACTGGCCATCGCTCTTACCCGCATCATGCTGCTGTCGCCGATCTTTCTCGGTATAAGCGCGGTTTTCGGGGGAATGCTGCTCTCGTTCCGAAAATTCCTTTTCTATTCGCTTGCGCCGATCCTGTACAATGTCGGCATCATCACGGGTATCGTTTTTTTCGTTCCGACATGGGGAATGTCCGGACTCGCGTGGGGGGTCGTGCTCGGCGCGGCGCTCCATATGGCGGTGCAGGCGCCCACGATCGCGAAGGCCGGATTTTTTCCGCGACTGTTTCGCCGTCGGCTCCGGTTCGACGCCCCGATCCGCCGGGTCGTGACACTCATGATCCCGCGGACGCTCGGCGTGGCGGCGAACCAGCTCAGCCTCTTCCTCATGACCGTTTTCGCGTCGTGGCTCGCTTCCGGAAGCCTCGCGATCTTCACGCTCGCCTCGAACATACAGGCGATCCCCATCGGACTGTTCGCGGTCTCCTTCTCGCTTGCGGCGTTTCCGACGCTCTCGTCCACCGCATCAGAAAAACGGGACGGCGAGTTTTTCGAGACGCTTTCACGGACCACGAGACGGATCCTGTTCTTCGTGTTGCCGGTCTCCGTGCTTTTCATCGTGTTCCGGGCCCAGGTCGTCCGCGTCGTGCTCGGGAGCGGCCGATTCGATTGGGAAGACACCATCGCGACCTTCGGCGTGCTCGCCTGGCTGTCGCTCAGCCTGTTCGCACAGGGGTTGGTCCCGCTTTTCGCCCGTGCGTTCTATGCGCTTCAGGACACGAAGACCCCGTTTTATTTCGCCCTGCTCGGGGAGTCCGTCTTCGTAGCGACGGCATGGGCGCTCCTGCCGCGGTACGGCGTGGACGCGATCGCGATCGCGTTCTCTCTCGGGACGGTCGTCAATGCCTTCTTCCTCCTGCTCTCACTCCGGAAAAAGGTCGAGGAATGGGATGACGCACGTTTCTTCCGCGAACCGGGTCGTATCTTCCTCGCCGCGATCCTCGCCGGCGTGGTTGCGCAATCCTCCAAGTCCGTGTTCGCGTTCTTTTCCCTGTCGCCACTCGACACCTTCGTCAAGGTTTTTCTGCAGCTTTCCTTCGGGAGCGCGCTCGGCATCGGGGCGTTCATCCTGTTTAGTCACCTGCTCGGCATCGGCGAATATCGGGCCATCCGTCGTTTCGTCCTCGTCAAAGTATTCCGAACGCCCGAGGCCGTCTCCTCGGTCGAGGGTCATCCGGAAAAGGGGGAGTGGTAGGGAATTTCGAAACCGTGAAGGGGAAATCGGAAGGAGCGAAAGGAAAAGCACCCTGGTTTTTTCTTCGGCGTTTTTTCGTTTGTCGTAAAATTCCGGAGAGAGGAATCGTGCCAAGGTGTGGCGCGTCACGTCCACGAACGCATTGATCCAGTCGCAGGGTCCTTTCGATAGGATGCCGTTCGTCCCGTTACCGCTTGTTTTTCCCCTATTTC
>FUWD013021892.1_pt1 | contig 19715 bp, 16 predicted proteins | sample 1063281 | NCBI WGS metagenome assembly FUWD01 (sample SAMEA79048168, study PRJEB19326) | metagenome | biome: marine | reverse complement strand
CACCAAGTGCTGCAATCAATAAAGCCATTCCTGCCCGAATATCTGGAGAAGAAACCCTTGCCCCTTTGAGTGGCGTAGGTCCTGAAATAACTGCTCGATGCGGATCACACAGAATAATTTGTGCTCCCATTTCTATCAGCTTGTCTACCCAAAACAAACGGCTTTCAAACATTTTTTCAAAAATCAAAACCGCACCGGAACATTGTGTGGCAACTACTGTCATAATACTGGTTAAATCTGCTGGAAACCCCGGCCAGGGTGCATCATCAATTTTTGGGATTCCTCCACTTGGATCCTTCCTGACGATGAGATTTTGTTTTTTTGGTATAAGCAAATCGTCGCCTTCAACCTGAATTTCTACTCCCAGTTTTTCAAACATTAGTTGAGTCATACGTAAATATTGCACTCCGGCATTCCTGATGCGCAATTCACTTCCAGTAACAGCGGCCAATCCAATGAAAGAACCAACTTCAGTGTGATCCGGCTGAATCGTGTACTCTCCTCCACTCAATCCGGACACGCCTTCAATGACCAGTAAATTGCTTCCTATACCTTCAATATTTGCTCCCAGCAACTTCAGGAAATGACACAGTCCCTGAACATGTGGTTCACAAGCCGCATTGTAAATATTTGTTTTTCCCTGTGCTGTAACTGCAGCCATGACCGCATTTTCTGTAGCCATGACGCTGGCCTCATCAAGATAAATTTGTGTTCCTTTTAAACCAGAGGTCTGCATCTGATAAACCCCCTTTTCATTTAGATCAATTCTGGCACCAAGCTTTTCCAGTGCCGAAAGATGGGTTTGCACAGGTCGTAAACCAATTCTGTCTCCCCCTGGAGCAGGCAAAACAATTGATTTCTTGCGGGCAAGAAGGGGCCCTGCAAGGAGGAACGATCCACGAATCCTGGAGGCCTGAGTTGAATCAGGATTGGCAGATTTAAGATTACCGGAATCAAAACTAAATGAATGTTTATCAATTTTCTTTACTTCTACACCTAGACTTTCCAACAGTCCACGCATAATAGTTATGTCAAGAATGTCTGGAACGTTATGTAAAATAACAGGTTCTTGTGCCAGTAAAGTTGCAGCAAGAACAGGCAGAGCCTCGTTTTTGTTGCCTGAAGGAGTGATGCTTCCAGAGAGAGGAATTCCACCATGCACTACAAATTTTTCCATTTAAATTTATTTAAATATTAAGAGTTTTAAAGTCTTTTAATGTTTTGATTGAACGTCCAGAAAGTCAGCTATTAACAGTCCACGTAAGATACGCAGAATAAGGTACATACTATTATTTGTTAAAACTCCTTTGTTAAAAATCCAAACCTCGAACAGTTATCTCATTTCTGTGTAGTCACTTCCTAAGTGATGTCGTAAACGCTCCAAATTACCGGGAATTGCAGTTAGTGTCATTAAAATGCCCTCCTCCTGGTAATCAATGTTGTCCACCCTGCTCAATTCGTAAATATTAGCTAACTTCTGTGAGTGCAGATAATCAAGACGAATTGTCATTGTTTTCATTCGTTCATTAAAAAATAGCTGTATCTGTTTTCTTAATTGTTCAACAAAAGCTGAATTTTTTCCCAATCCGTTTTTTCCTCCATTTTCGCAGGAACCAAATACTGCTTCCGGAAAAGATTTCTCCAAGATCAGTAAACGTGTAGGGGAGATCCGGTCAATTTTGTTAAATACTTTAATAATTGGAATACAGGCTGCGTCCAAATCTTCCAAAACCTCAGAGGTTGTTTGCAAATGTTCTTCGATGTTATCGTCGGCATCAATAACCTGCAGCAGCAGATCTGCATCTCTCACGGTGGCTAATGTGGAACGAAAAGCTGCTATTACTTCATGTGGAAGATTACTGATGAAACCGACGGTATCCGAAAGCAAAACTTTGGGTCGAGAATCCTCTTCTAAAAGACGCGTTGTCGAATCGAGCGTGGCAAACAAACGGTCTTCAACTAACAAACCGGAATTGGTGAGCGCATTCATTATAGTGGACTTTCCGGCATTGGTGTAGCCGATCAAACTCACCTGCAAACAATTGGAGCGTCTTTGCTTCTGAGTGTTGCGTTCCTTTTCTACACGTATTAACTGACTTTTGTAACGAGTAATTCGCTGACGCAAAAATTGTCTGTCTTTTTCAATCTGCTTTTCACCTGTTCCTCTTGATGCGCCAATTCCTCCACGTTCCCGGTCAAGGTGTTTCCACAAACCCACTAAACGTGGTAATAAGTATTCAGACTGAGCCAAGCCTATTTGCAGCTTTGCCTCACTGGTACGGGCATTTTTTGCAAAAATATCTAAAATTACCTGGGTACGATCCAGCACTTCGCAGTCCAATAAATTTTCTAAATTTTGCGTTTGTTTAGGACTAAGTGGATTGTCAACAAGTACTGCATCCACCTCATCAATTTGTATTCTGGATTTAATTTCAGTGAGCTTACCCTTTCCAAAATAATATGCTGGATGTATTTGTGTGCGGGCCTGAACGATTTGCCCGGTGACTTTCCCACCGATAGAATATACGAGCGATGAGAGCTCATCCAGTGAACTCTGGACCTCTGAATTTGATCTATGTGGTAACTGCAGCGAAACAAGTAATGCGCGGTCCCAATTTTTAAATAATCTGCTATCGCTCAAATAACCTCAGGATATAGACTAAAGTAGTGTTATATTATCGGGCAGAATTGTAGCATATAATTAGGGTAAATGTACAATGAAATCTTTTACGCGAAATCAACAGAGTTACCAATAATTATGATTAGCATTCCATCTACTTAGAAATCAGTGAGAAAGCCCACTGAAATTCTAATGTGTAAAGAATCAGTTGTTAACAAAGATTTCACGCATTTCACGCTTTAGTGTTTTTCCAGCAATATTTCGCGGAAAGTCTTCAAGTACTTGTACATCAGCCACACGCTGAAATTTTGCGTCCACACGTTGATTAATCCAGGTTTTTAAATCCTCTTCAACAACATTTTGCTCTTTATGAAAAATGACAGCGGCAATCGGGATTTCTCCCCATTTTTCATGAGGAATTCCAAATACTGCAACTTCTGAAACCGCCGGATGTTGGATTATTACTTCCTCAATATCTTTGGGATATACATTGACACCTCCGCTGATGATCATGTCTTTAACACGATCCACCAGGAAAAGGAAACCGTCCTCATCCATAAAACCCAAATCTCCGGAATGAAGCCAGCCGTCAACAATAGTTTTTTTTGTTAAATCCGGACGTTTGTAATATCCGGGCATCATCATTGGACCCCGACCACAGATTTCTCCAACCTCATCAGGATCACATACTTCACCGTTTTCACGCAGAATTCTGATGTCGAAAAATGATGGGGCAGATCCGACAGATCCGACTTTGTGCAGGGCATCGTCACGATCCAATACGGAAAAAAAACCTTCAGTGACACCGTACAATTCGTAAAATATTCCCGGCAGTACTTCATTCAATTTGTGTTTGTATTCCAGAAGCAATGGAGCACCTACGTTCTGAAGCATTTCCAGCGAACCCAGTTTTTCCGGCATAAATTTCGGATGATTGAGCAGGGCCATTATTTGTGCGGGTACCATGACGATGTGCGTTACTTTTTCTTCCTCAATTGTCTTTAAAACTGCTCCTGCATCAAAGCTGTGGTGTAAAATATAAGTTGCTCCCAAATACATCCATGGCATCAAATCCAGCATTGCTCCGTTAAAAACAATCGCTCCGGCATGCAGCACAATGCTTTCCGGAGACATACGCCAGGCTGAGGCGAAATGGGTGCAGTAATTCGCACGGACATAATGAGTATGAATAATCCCTTTAGGCGCACCGGTAGTACCACTTGAATACATGATGTTGTAGATATCACCATCCACTATTTTGGCATCAGGCGGCTCCGTTTCTTCTGCTCCGGAAATAAAATCCGCATAAGACTTAAATCCGGAAACTGTAAGTCCACTGCTGTGCCTTTTGCCGTCACCAACGAGTATCCAATGCATATTTTTAATAGCTGGTAAATCTTTTTTTATGCTCTGCAATGTTTCTGTAAAGGATGCATCTGCAAAAACAATCTCTGTATCAGAATCACGTAGCAGTGTCGTTAATCCGGAAGCCTGCAGTAAAGGACTGCCTGGTACAATTACGATTCCGGTTTTTGCTGCAGCCCAGTAAAGCAGCATCAATTCTTCACAGTTTGGCAGAACCGTCGCCATTTTTTGCCCCTTTAGAATGCCGACAGCCAGCAAGGCATTAGCCAGCCTGTTTACACGAATATTAAGTTCGCAGAAGTTTAATCGTTCCTCACCGATAACAAAGGCAAGGTGCTTGGAACGGTAACGGGCATGTCTTGGCAGTAAAGATCCAATGTTCATTTGTTTATTATTTCCTGTGTTAAAAAATTATCTAACAGGTAATTTATAGTGATGTGATAAATAACATAGACTCTTTGCACTTTCAAGTAAAAGCTGGAATTATCAATATGAGGTTTAGTAAACTTGAAAAAAACACTTCTGGACAAGAATCAATACTGCCCTACAAAATGAAAAAGAATAACATACATTTCAAATGTTTCGTAATTCTGCTGTCAATGTTTTTGGCAAGCTGCAGTATTTTGGGAAGTTCACGGGAAAGGGGGATAGCTGCAGTGCAGACTCCACCAGAAGCTCCTTTGCTGGCAGAAGTGCTGATGCATCTGCAATTAGATTATGTTGAGCCAGAAAAACTTGATCCTGAAAGCTTGCTTCAAGGCGCATTGACAGAACTTGGGCGGATGATTCCGGAAGTAACAGTTGTACCTGAATTGCAGGATAAAACTTTGGGTCCAGTTTTGAACATAAGTTTTAAAACCGAAAAAACTCTCTTACCGGTTTCAAAAATTGCAGGGCTGTATGATTTGCACATTTCCTTGCAAATGCTGATGAAAAGACTTTTAGAAATGAATCCTCAACTGACACAGTTAAAAATAGAGCAGATGTTCGTTCGTGGGATATTGAATCAGTTAGACGCCTATTCTGTTTTGCTGCCGAAGGAAATTTATAATGAATTCAACATCAATATTGGTGGTCAATTTGCCGGAGTTGGTCTGGTTGTTGGAACACGAGATGATCAACTGACTGTAATTGCACCAATGGACGGCAGTCCTGCAGCACTTGCCGGAATGAAGCCGCTTGACAGAATTGTGGCAGTTGACGGAGAAAAAACTGAACACATGACCCTTGATGAAATCCTTCATCGTCTGCGGGGAAATATTGGAACACCTGTTACGCTCAGTGTTTTACGTAAGGGACACGCAAAGGCTTTGCGGTTTGAACTCTTACGTGAAGATATTCAAGTCGAAAGCGTTGAAACACATGATTTGTCAAGCAGCAAGCAAACTGTTCGTTACGTTCGTATAAAAAATTTTCAAATTGACACATCCCGGGAACTTAAAAAAAAGCTTGGTTCTTTGAAAATGGTTGATGGAGTGATTTTGGATTTACGCAATAATCCCGGAGGATTGCTGGAAGAAGCAATTCGAGTCAGTGATTTGTTTTTGCCGGGGAAAAAACGCATCGTAAGCACAAAAGGGACTGTCGTTTCATCAGTCCATGACGCAAAACAATTTTTTGCCGCAGAACATTTATTGAACATTCCACTGGTTTTGCTGATAAATCGAGGGAGCGCTTCTGCTGCAGAAATTGTTGCTGCTGCCTTAAAACAAAATAAGCGTGCAATTGTGATTGGCGAACAAAGTTTTGGCAAAGGTACAGTTCAAACACTTTGGGATTTAAAAGACGGTTCAGGACTGAAATTAACCATAGGAGAGTATTTAACACCTTCCGGACGCTCAATTCACAACATAGGTGTGACGCCGAATCTGCTGCTTATACCAGTCACTGTTCCAGAGCTCAAGAATAGTGAAGTAGAGCTTGGCGGTCAGGAAATTATCGCTACCGAAAAACGGTTCGGTCTGCTTTCAGATTTTGATGCAGAAAACAGGGTAAATGATTTAGATGAGTTCAGTATCAGTTATTTGTCACATACTCCAATTCTGAATGAAGATTCTGATATAATTGATAATAATATGAAGATAGAAAAATTAAAAGCAGATATATTTGTCAAAACTGCAGAACAGTTACTATCTCAGTGGAATCCTAAAAATACAAACTCTGTTATTCAGAAAATATCCAGGGAAGTAGAGCAAAAAGAATCTGAAATAATTACAGAAGCACTGTCAAAGCACGGAATTGATTGGAGTTTGAATCCGTTCATAAAATCAGCAACTCCGGAAATGCTTATTTTAACCTGGTCTGCGGAAATGATTTCTACAGATCTTTTACGGGTGAAAGTTAATCTCCGGAATTCTGGTAAAATTGACGCGCAACGTTTGATTGCGGTAACACGGGCCAGTAACGGGATTCTAGATAGCCTGGAGTTTCCCCTCGGAAAACTTGTGTCTGAAGAAAATACATCCCGCACAATTGACGTTAAAATTCCTGCGGGAATGATGGAGGAGCAAGAACCGGTAGAAATTCTGCTTTTTGATCATAACTTGAAAAAATTAAAATCAGTACGAAGGCAACTGCATTTTTCACCGAAACGGAATCATTCTTTTTGGTTGAGAATGAAAATATTTGATAATGGGAAGTTTGGCAGTCGTGGTAATGGTGACGGAAGAGTTCAAACCGGAGAAACCGTCGCACTTGAATTTAAAATTGAAAATAAAAGCAAAAGTACTGTTCCTGAATTGTTGCTGAAACTGCGAGGAACTGAGGGTGCATTTAGAATTAATCGAGGAAAACTTTTATTGAAAAATCTCGAACCTCATAAAAAACAAAAAGACTATTTTCTTTTTAAGAGTTTAATGGACTCCGGGACTTTAGGAAAAATCAGCCTGGAGATGGTTGATATTAAATCTGGTACTCCAGGAATTGCCTACCTTTGGAATTTGAACAATATGCTTCCGGAACAGAAACTTGTCACACCGGAGCTACTGGGAGTCAGTTGGCAAGACAAAGAAGGAAATTATGTGGAAGCTGAAACTGATTTGAGTTCCTTGATTTTACAGGGGAATGTAAGCAATGTTAATGATGTACGAGATGTTTATGTTTACTTAAATAATAAAAAAGTGTTTTATTCTTTGAACAGAAACTCAGGTCAACAAGACAAAAACACAGAATTCCACTTTCAAACTGAAGTAAATTTGGACACCGGAAATAATCAAATCTCAATATTTTCACGGAGTCGCTCAGGTTTTACCTCTGAACGCAGATTAAGAATATTCCGGAGGCAATGAAGAGTAGAATGTTCAAAAAAACGCTAATGTAACTGAAAAATTAACTGCAACAGTATTTTATCAACGGTAATTTGTGAACTGTACGTCAAAGTCAAAATCCTGTCCCTTGATAGCCTGCATCACTGTCTGCAGGTCATCTTTCTTTTTGCTGCTCACTCTTACAGAATCACTTTGAGTTTGTGGTTGAACTTTTGTTTGGGTTGATTTGATAAATTGATTAATTTTTTTGCACTGATCCTTGGACAAACCTTGTTGGATTAGGATTTCTTTTTTTGAACTCTGCCGCTGGGTTCAGTTTTTCCGTAAACCAGTGACTTTACAGGTACTGAGCGTTTAATCAGTTTTGTAAGCAAAATATCGATGGTTGTCTGCATTTTCAACTCATCATCTGCAGTGATCATTAAAGCAGGTTTTATTTTGTCCAGCTCAATTTCACAATTTGTACCTTTGAAATCATAACGGTTATTGATCTCCCTTCGTGCCTGATCAACGGCATTTGTAACTTCCTGGATGTCAACTTCGCAGACAATATCAAATGAGGCCATTTTCTAGTTGTTGGTTTGGGTTATTAGTAAAGCTGTCTGTTAACACACCTTCTGGGAAAGTGCGTCTTTTATGAAAGCATTTATTTCACCGTTGAGAACTGCTTGTGTGTTTCCTGCCTCTCTGTTTGTACGATGATCCTTTACCATCTGATATGGGTGCAGAACATAGCTCCTGATTTGGCTGCCCCAGGCATTTTCCTGCTTTTTGCTGCTCTGCAAATCCTTTTCTTTGTTCAAATCCTTTTGCTGTAAATCGAAAAGCTGGGCCTTGAGCATTTTCATTGCAGTGGCCTTGTTTTTATGCTGTGAGCGCTCGTTTTGACATTGCACCACAATTCCGCTGGGAGCATGTGTTATTCTAACAGCAGAGTCGGTAGTATTTACATGCTGACCTCCTGCACCACTTGCACGGTAGGTGTCAACCCGAATATCGTCAGTCAGGATTTCAACTTCTACATCTTCATCGATTTCAGCATATACAAAGACAGATGCAAACGAAGTGTGCCGGCGTTTTTGTGAATCAAAAGGAGAAATTCGGACAAGTCGATGAACTCCAATTTCAGTTTTTAATTTACCATAAACATAGGGGCCGGAAACAGAAAAAGTTACTGACTTAATTCCGGCTTCATCGCCAGGTTGATAGTCCAGCAGCTGAAATTTAAATCCTTCCTGTGCGATCCATCTGCGGTACATGTCGTAGAGCATTGACGCCCAGTCTGTGGACTCAGTTCCTCCTGCACCCGGATGAATTGAGACGATGGCATTTCTGTCGTCCGCCTCACCATTAAAGAGACCGGTTATCTCCAGAGAATCGATATCATTATCAAGTTTTTCACAAGAATCAAGGATCTCTTTAAGTAGATCTGCATCGTCTTCTTCCCGGTACAATTCTGCAGCAGCTTCCAAATTATCATGCAGGGAGTCCAATGTTTCCCAACCCTGGATGGAATCACTCAAGCGCGAAACCTGCTTCAGGAGGACAGTCCGCTCTCCCTGGGCCAACTCCCAAAAACCATCATCGGAAGTCTCATTTTCCAGATCCTGCAATTGTTTCCGTTTTGAAGTGACTTCAAAGAAACCCTTCTAAGTCGTCCAGCCTCTGAGTCAAACCATCAATTCTCGTACTGATTTCTTCGCTCAACATTGGATCAAATCCTTTTCAATTATAGTAATATTTGGACATTAAATGATAAGATTATATATTTGAAATAACAAGTTTAAATCTTTAAACCTTGTGTTTGATCTGCAGGCCAGTATGGTGGATTAGTGTAATAAAAACTTTTTGATAAATCATTTTTTGACATGGTAATAAAAACGAATAGAATTTGTTTTTCATTTTCAGTTCTTATGATAGTTGTCTGTATTTCCGGACTGATGTTGCTTCTTGGAGGATGTAAAACAATTGACGTAAAAGGCAAACCGGACCTTTTACCCTATATGCAAAAACCTGTGGCTTTTTTGACAATCAAGTCACCAGATAACCTGCAAAAAGTCTGGCCGGAATTGATTGGCCAGGTGGAGCTACGCTTAAAGGAGATGTCGACTCTGGGCAGAGTAACAGGTTTCAAAGAGCGAAATCTTAAATTGGATAGTAATCCTAAACTTCGCTCAGGATTCAGGACTTACCTCAGCACTTTGACACTCACTGGAATTTCAGAAAAAAATCTTGCCTGGAAACTTGAAGAGGAACTGAATAGTCCTCTTTTTTACTACTTGATTTTGTGTCATTTCCCTGCACTAAAGAGTGCCCCTCTAATGTACAATGGGTAATCCGTCTAAAGCTGATTGAAGCTCATAGCGGAGATCTGATTTTTCAGGTTAGATTGCAGCACAAGCTGGATGAAGATGAAAAAACTGCTGAAGCATACAATGAATTAGCCGCAAAACTTACTACAACGGTAGTAGATGAATTTGCTTCAGGATTCATAGTGCCTTGGCATCGCTGGCGTTTTGAACATTTGAAACCAGAATCTGTGCGAAAATTACGCAGTGAAATTGGCATCTAGCAATTCATCTTTTCTAAGCATTAATGTTTATGAATCAATGGGAGTCACGCTGGCAAGAAGGTCGAATCGGCTTTCATCTTCCGGAAGTAAATTCGTATTTGTTGCGTTATTCTGACAAATTGTTAACGCAAAATCCGGAAAGTGTTTTTGTTCCACTTTGCGGAAAAACCCTTGACTTGCTCTGGCTGGCAGGAAGAACCAAAAAGGTGGTTGGTATTGAATTGGTTCACAAAGCAGTTCAAGATTTTTTTAAGGAAAATAAACTAACTCATTCGATTCAGCAGTCTGGAAAATTAAATCTTTTCAGTAGTGATACCATAGTCCTTTTTCAAGGTGACTTTTTTGACTTAAACAAGGAACAGACGGCCTCATTTGATGCTATTTATGACAGAGCATCGATTGTTGCGTTTGATCAGCCTGAGAGGGAAAGATATGTAAATCACCTAATGTCATTTCTTGAACCGGGAGGACGAATTTTACTCATTACTCTGGAGTATGATCAAAACCAAATGACAGGCCCTCCTTTTAGTGTACCTGCTGATGAAATTGAAAGGCTTTATGCTCCATATGGTGAATTGAAACTTCTTGAAACCAGCGACATTCTTGATGAGCGTTTTCGTAAAATTGGTCTGGATGGAATGCTGGAACGAGTCTTTCAGTTTATAAAGCATTAATTAATATTTTCTTTAATTGCAAGAACGTTTGTGAGCACATCTACATTGGTAAAAACTTTAGCTATTATTCCCGCACGCTATGCATCCACCAGGTTCCCGGGTAAGCCATTAGTAGAAATTGCTGGAAAATCAATGATTCAGCATGTCTGGGAACGTGCCATGCAGACTCCATCAATTGATGAAGTACTGGTTGCAACAGATGATCAGCGTATTCTGGATGCAGTTGAAAAATTTGGAGCAGAGGGGGTGCTGACCAGCAAAGAACATAAAACTGGTACAGACAGAATTATTGAAGCGCTTTCCGGAAGATCCTGTGACTGGGTACTGAATATTCAAGGTGATGAACCACTGGTTTTTGCCTGCCGACCTTGAACGACTAATTCAGAAAGCTGTGCAAACAAGGGATACCAAAGGTGCTACTCTTATTTATAAAATCACAGATGAAGCAGAACTGCACGATCCAAATGTGGTTAAAGTTACATTAAATCAAAGCGGCCAGGCTTTGTATTTTTCACGTTCGTTGATACCATTCCCCCGTTCTCCACAATCCAGTAATTTTAATGCTTGGCGTCATTTGGGTGTCTATTTATTCAAAAGGGATTTTCTTCTCCGATTTGATAAGTGGTCTCAGTCACCGCTGGAACAGACTGAACAATTAGAACAATTGAGAATATTGGAAAACGGAGAAACTTTGCTTTGTGTGGAAGCCGAAAACGATGGTGTAGGAGTTGACGTTCCCCAGGATGTAGCGATTGCAGAAAAATTAATGAAGAAACAAAGACTTTAAAAAAAGGGATCTATATTTTCAGGAATATAGATTTATTCAGATTTGATTCAACCTGTGTAATAGTCCGGGCTGACCCCAAAAATCATATAAAAAGCAAATATTGTTACCACGGTTGCCAGGCCAAGCATGATGACGCTTACATGCTTGTCGGTTCCATGTGAAATACCAATTTCTCCTGCATCCATGCGCTGGTGAATGATTTTATCAAGTGCCTCACCGTCTTCAATACTTTTCTGTCTTTTCTTTAAATCTTGATCAACGCTTGCCTTTAACTCATTAACCAACTCTTCCTGGTTGCTCATATCTCACCTTTTTAAAATATTTGTAAATTAAACGAAACCACCGGATTATGATTGCTCCAAACGTGACTGTGGCATAGTCAACAAAAAATTATTAACCAAATATCTACGCTAGCATAGATAGAAATTTCAGCCAAGTTTTTTGTTAATGCATAAAGTATAGACGGTCTAGCAATAGGTCTGAAAACCACTTTATGAAATGGTTATAGGACTTTTTGCGATGGCATCAAGATTAAGTTTTGATTAATATTGTTCGGTGGTATTTTATGTTTTTTCTGCAACAGAACTTTCAGAAGAATCCTTTTCTTTTGCCTCCACCGTACTGATTCCAGGAGTAGAAAAATCTTCCGGAGAAAGCTCCCTTGGGTCTAATTTTATTGATGTGATTTCTTTCTCAGGATGATCTTCCGAATCATTTTTTTCAGTTTTGTCAATTGCATCTGCAATATTTTCCAGTTGTTCACCGGAACTCATTTTTGAGAGAGCCAACGGGTCCATCTTATTTGCCACTCCTCCAAGTTCATTACTAAAATCCTGAGCAGATTCCCGTACATCCTTGAGCTCAATTTCCTCCTCAATTTTGTTCATTTCATCCTGTACAGTGGAGCGTACGTCGCTTGTGGAGCGTTTTAACTCCACCAAACCCTTTCCAATTGATCTTAAAACACCTGGAAGTTTGTCCGGCCCTATAAATATCAGTGCAACAGCTGCGATAATTATCATTTCCGGAAGTCCGATTCCAAACATGTGAGTACTCTATGTGAGATTGTGCAAATTTTCAGATACTGTTAGGATATGTCTTCAATTAGATTAACCTGCTCAGAAAGGAAAAGCAATGCAGGACTTCATCGCGGTTCTGGATTTTGGAAGTCAGTATGCGCATCTGATCGCAAAACGGATAAGGCATTTAGGTGCCTATACTAAAATATTTTCTCCATCAGCAAAAGAAAATTTGCTCCAGGATGCAAAAGGAATAGTTTTGTCAGGAGGCCCAGCATCAGTTTACTCAACTGATATTCCAGAATTTAATTCAAATATTTTAAATCTTGATTTACCAATTCTTGGTTTGTGTTACGGACATCAATTGATTGCCAAAGAGTTTGGAGGTGCAATTGCGAACACAGGAAAAGGAGAGTTCGGTAAAGCTATTTTACAGCAAACTTCAGATTTTCCACTTTGGCAGAATGTTTCATTTCCAAACCAGGTTTGGATGAGTCACCAGGACAGTGTAACAAAATGTCCTCCAGATTTTGAAGTTACAGGAGTGACAGAATCCGGAAATGTGGCTGCTATGAGACATCGTAAGCGTCGGATTTATACTCTGCAATTTCATCCGGAAGTAAACGATACTGAGCAGGGACAAAAAATACTGAACAATTTCATTAACACTTGTGAAATTTGCTCCAAGTGGTCAATGGAAACTTTTATCAAGGAAACAACGGAACGATTGCAGCAGGAAGTTGGAGAGCGGAAAGTCTTGATGTTTATAAGTGGGGGTGTGGATTCATCGGTGGCATTTGCCTTGTTAGACAGAGTGCTTGGACGAGATCAAATGCTGGGGCTTTATATTGACAACGGCTTTATGCGAAAAGATGAAAGTGCTGAAATTATTGAGCGATATCGGGAGTTGGGCTACACTAATATTCAGCCAAGAGATTATAGTACTTTTTTTTTGGATGCAGTAGCAAATCAGGTTGATCCACAAATAAAGCGTCAAAAAATAGGTGCAACTTTCATCCGGATGCGAGACAAGTTTTTGAATGAATTAAATTTATCTGCACAGGAATGGATGCTAGGGCAGGGTACACTCTATCCTGATATTATTGAGTCCGGAGGAACCGAACACGCCGAAGTCATTAAATCACACCACAATCGTGTTCAGGAAGTTCTTGATTTGCTTGATTCCGGAAATGTTGTGGAGCCTCTCAAAGATCTTTACAAAGATGAGGTACGGCAAGTTGGAAGCCTGTTGGGCTTACCGGATTCGATTGTCTGGCGTCATCCATTTCCTGGTCCGGGACTTGCGATTAATGTTTTATCTGCTCGCGGTGATGAGTCGTTTCCTAATCTTGAACAAACGGCAGCCGAAGTGTCGAATTGTTTGAAGGAAAGCAATTGTGACTTTTCAATTCTTCCAGTTCGATCTGTTGGAGTTCAGGGTGACCAGCGGACTTACACTTCTCCTGCTGCACTAATTAATACCCCTCGCGATTGGGACTGGTTGGAAAAAGAAGCAACCCGTTTAACAAATGAGGTCCGGAACATCAACCGGGTTGTACTGCAACTTGATTCAAACAACAAGGACCTGAATTCACCATATATAATTCGTGGAGCTTTTTGCAGCAAAGAGAGACTGGGCTTGCTAAGAGAGGCAGATTTTATGGCAACACAGATGCTGAAAGAAAATGGTTTGATGGAAAAAATATTTCAACTGCTGGTAATTTTGCTGCCAATATCTAAAAATGGAAAAGAAGACAGTCTGGTCTTGCGTCCCGTTGTTTCTGAAGATGTGATGACTGCTCAATTTGCTCGAATCAATTGGAATTTGCTTGATCCTCTGGTAGAATCATTGCTTGGACTATCTGGAATTGAAACTGTGTTCTATGATATAACTCATAAGCCTCCTGCCACTTTTGGGTGGGAATGAATTGATGTTCATGGAAATTATTAGCAACAAAAGTAGAATGAATGCTAAAAGATCGTTTCCGGTTAAAAGTTGATAGAAAAAATCGAAAGCGAATACTGAAGCTTACTAGAATTCATGACTCAAGAATTAAATAAATAACTGGGAATTAAAATTTAAAATAAATTAGAGATGCTGGATCAACGTTATTTTGCCAACATAGATTGGGTTCTATGTTTTTTAGTTTTGCTGATTTGCGGTGTGGGTTTGATTGCACTTTCCTCAGCAACAGTCGGTACGCCGGGGCAGGAGGATTATTTAATTCAGCAGGTTTTTCGTATTTTAGCAGGAATTGGAGTAATTATTTTAGTCCAATTGGTTCACTATCGAAATTGGGCGCGCCTGGGTTTTGTTATGCATCTGGTAGTAATTGGGTTGCTGGTTCTTGTGCTGTTTTATGGAACAGGTGGGCCTGGAGCACCTGTACAACGCTGGCTGAAAGTTGGGCCGTTTTTTTTCCAACCTTCTGAGTTCAGCAAATTTACGCTTGTGCTGGCACTTTCACATCATTTCAGGGACTTCGAACAGCCTAAAGGAAACTGGCTTTGGATGATTTGGCCTCTAGCTTTAATGGCAGTTCCAGTGGTTTTGATTGTCAAACAGCCTGACTTGGGTACAGCCATGTTACTCATGATCGTTTTCGTACCAATCATTTTTTTGATGGGTATTCGTCTCAAGACTATTTTTATCCTGATTATTCTCGCAGTGGCTTCCCTGCCCATCGTCTGGATTTATGTTCTAAAATCATATCAAAAAGGCCGGATCTTGACTTTTCTTGATCCGGAACGTGATCCTCTGGGGTCAGGCTATCATATAATTCAGTCCAAAATTGCTATCGGCAGTGGAGGAGTGTTTGGTAAAGGATTTGGCGAAGGAACACAGGGGCAACTGAATTTTTTGCCTGCACACCACACTGATTTTATTTTTTCTGTATTTTCTGAAGAGTGGGGATTTTTTTGGTGCAATGCTGGTATTGATTCTGTTTTTAACACTTGCATTGTGGTCATTGGGAGAAGTGCTAAAATCAAAAAATCTTGTAAGTGCCATCCAAATTACCGGGATTGTCGCAATATTCATTTCACATGTATTGATCAATATTGGCATGACAACAGGATTGATGCCGGTTGTAGGTGTTCCACTTCCATTTTTTAGTTATGGCGGTTCTTCAATGCTCTCCATGATGTTTGGAATTGGCCTTTTACTGAACATCAGAATGCGCCGTTTTGAAAAACAATAAATAACTTAAACTCCAGATTCTCAGCCTTAATTCCTTCTTATTGTTACGATGGTTCGTCTTCGTTTTGCTCCAAGTCCCACAGGATATTTGCATGTCGGTGGTTTACGTACTGCTCTTTTTTGCTGGTTTTATGTACGTCAACAAGGCGGAAAATTCATTTTCCGTTTAGAAGACACTGATCAAAAAAGGCTGGTCGAAGGTGCCGAAAATGATTTGATCAGAATGTTGGAATGGGCAGGAATTAATCTGGACGAAGGTCCCGGAATTGGAGGTGAATCAGGCCCTTATCGTCAATCAGAGCGCATTGAAATATACAGTCGCCATGTCCGGAAATTACTTGATGACGAAAATGCATATCATTGTTTTTGTTCTGCGGAAAGATTGGAAAAACTTAAAGCAGGACAACGTGCGAAGGGAGATACTCCGCGTTATGATGGATTTTGCAGGCGCCTGTCAAAGGCGGAAGTCAGTAGACGGCTGGGTGAGGGTGATCAGCATGTTGTACGGATGAAAGTACCTGAAATTCCGGAAACACTGGTGCTTGATGATTTAATCAGGGGTAGTGTCTCAATTGAAACCAGTCAAACTGAAGACCAGGTTTTAGTCAAAAGCGACGGCTTCCCGACATATCACCTGGCTGTCGTAGTTGACGACCACTTGATGAATATAACGCATGTTGTACGAGGTGAAGAATGGCTTTCTTCATTTCCAAAACATTTGCTGCTGTATCGGTTTCTGGGCTGGGATCCTCCCCGGTTTGCACACTTGCCTTTAATTCTTAATCCTGACAAATCCAAACTCAGTAAACGTCAAGGTGATGTTGCCGTGGAAGACTTCCGTTCTCAAGGCTATCTTCCGGAAGCACTGGTCAATTTTATTTCTTTGCTGGGCTGGTCACCTGCGCAGGATCAGGAGTTGTTCTCACTTTCCGAACTGCTGGAAGAATTCAGTTTTGAACGTGTTAACAAATCCGGAGCTGTTTTTGATCGGGAAAAACTTAACTGGATGAATCAGCAATATATCCAAAATTTAAATCTGGAAGATTTCCACCAGCGACTGCTTCCATTCTTAGCAGAAACGACTTATGCCGGCGAGGATGAAATAATGCTCAGGAAAGCAATAAAAATTCTACAGCCCCGCTTGGTGACGCTGGCAGAAATTGGTGATCGTCTCTCATTATTTTTTGACCAAAATCAGGCAGCCACTGATCCGGAAGTAAAAAACCTTCTACGGAAGGATACCTCAAAAGAAGTGCTTTCTGTTTTTATCAAGCAGCTGGAATCAATTGATAAATTGACTGAAGAAAACTTTGCTAGTGTTGTGGAAAATATTCAAAAAGAGACAATGATCAAGGGTAAAGACCTGTGGCTGCCTTTGCGTTACGCAATTACTCTCGAAGCTCAAGGTCCGGATTTAAAGCTCATGGTTGGTTTTTTGGGAAGGAAAAATGTTTGCACCTGGCACGGCATGCTCTGGAATTATGACACCTAATAAAAGGCAAATAAAAACAGTAATTTTGCAGATAATTCAAAATATAAATGATAAATGCAAAAAAGAATTGTGGCTGGGAAAAATATTGTCTCAATCCACTTTTTCTGTTGTTTTTCATTCTATTATCTTTCTTTTTATAGTCTTTCCTGAAGTCGTTAATGCAGTTCAAACCCAGGATCAATTAGTTGCTAATTTTGATTACAAGCTGGGAATAACTACGGATAATATTGCAGCACTGGTTCTTGGAAGTAAAAAGGAGTGGTAATTACTGTGATTGATCTCTTTAACCATGAGACTCAGGAGAGGGACACGCAGACCGATTTGCTTGAAGAAAAATTTACAGATTCTCTCTATAAAAAACTGCCTGATCAAGTAGTTCCTTATTTTGAAATAGTTTACCTGCGTTTGGAATGGAGAAGTACTTTCCCTGAAATAAAGCATGATCCGCTTACAGAAGATATAGCAAAACTTACGAACGCTGATTGGTTGCTTACGGGAACTCACCAGACAAACGACGGTTTGCTCTCAGTCAGTTTGGAACTTTATGATTTGAAGAGTGGAGACCTGCTTTGGCAAACAGTAGTTGGAATGGATAGGACAATTGAAAATGATCTTGAAAAAAATGCACAGTTGGAAAATGGACTTGAAGAAGAGGTTGCGCAGAAATTCGAGCAAAACAGTTCGCTTTTTCCTACTCAAAATGACACTCAGCTTCCTAGTCCATTATTTCCTCAAATTATTCAAGATCCGGCTCTGGAGCAGAAAAAGACAGGAGAGTATGAAGGAAATATTGTGTCTTCTCTGATGTTTGAAACGGTTAAAGAAAGACAGGAATATCCGGATGGAATGGTATTTATTAATGAAGGCGAATTTTTGATGGGCAGTGATCTTGGCGACGAAGATGAACTACCGGATCATTTAGTTTTTGTGAAGAGTTTTTATCTAGACCAGCATGAGGTGACAAATGCAGATTACAGCAAGTGTGTTGAATGTACACGGGGACATGGAGGCTTTGACACTATTGAACCTCAGCAACCGGTAGTGTATGTTGATTGGAAAAATGCAGAAGCTTTCTGTCAATTCCAAAACAAGCGTTTACCGACAGAATCAGAGTGGGAATATGCGGCTCGTGCAGGAAGTGAGGAAAAGTATAGTTTTGGGGACAATATTTCATTGCTAGAAACCTACGCCTGGCTGAAAACAAACACAGTAGATAAAGGTCTTTGGGGAGCAAAAACTGTGAGCAGCAAAAAGGCAAACAACTGGGGACTGCACGACTTGTATGGCAACGTTATGGAATGGGTGCAAAATTATTACAAACCGAATTATTTTGCCTCCATTCGTCAATCCGATAATTCCAATGATCTGAATGTTCCGGAAAATGAAAAATATCCGCTCCGCGTAGTAAGAGGCGGTGCATGGGGAGGACTTCACGGAGCCGGCACTCCAGAGGGTTTACGGTCCGCAAAACGTTATGCTTTTGTAGAATGGACACGTTCTTTTCAAATCGGTTTCCGCTGTGCAATGGATATTCCTGTAAAAAATTAAAACTTTTGAATAAAATAATCAACCCTACTTTTTCCTTGATTGCTGATATTGATTATGTCTGATATTCCAGTTGGAGCACAGGTTCCGCCATCCAGGGCAAAACTTACTGAAGTACCGAATAAGCCTCTAGTAACATCTAAAGTGACTGATTCTGCATTTGAAAAGGTTTTGCCTTTCAGTACAGATTTGGAACTGCGTGACCGCTATATTAATTTCTTTGGAGGGTTGCGCCTGGGGAAATTGCTGGAAGATTTGGATCTGATTGCAGGAGAAGTTGCCTACAAACACACAGAAGGTTGGGAACGAGGTATGACAATAGTCACAGCTGCATGCGATCGTATTGATTTATTGGGCGAATTGCGCAGTGACCGTGATCTGCAGCTGCTTTCCAGTATCAACTGGGTGGGACGCAGTTCACTGGAAGTTGGAGTTCGTATTTCGTCTAAAGAAGGAAAATCATGGGTAAGAGTAGCCCGTGCATATTTTATTATGGTTGCCCGGCGTGAAGGAAAAGCTGAGCCGGTGAATTCATTGGAACCAGTGAGCAAGAATGAGCAACGGCGTTTTAAGCAGGGAGAGCAGCGTCAGCAGGAACGTCGGGCAATAGTGCAAACAAGTTATCTTCATAACACACCTACGGCAGAGGAAAGCCATGTTCTGCATGATCTGTTTTTACGGATCAAGAATAGCGAAATAGAAGGTGTACCCATGCAGGAGTCAATTCGGCAATCCACATTGTTGATGCACCCACAGTCCCGCAATGTACATAACAATATCTTTGGCGGCTACCTGATGCGGGAGGCTTTTGAACTGGCTTGGAATATTACTTATCTTTTCTGTAGAAAAAGGCCGCAGTTTGTCAGCATGGATCACATGTATTTCTACAAGCCGGTTGAAATTGGTTCAATTATTTCGTTTACCGGAACAGTTGTTTACACGGTTGATAAATCATTGATGGTTGAAGTTGTGACAGAGGTCATTCGACCAAAATCCGGAGAGACACAGCTCACTAATGTATGCTATTTTACCTTTAATGCCCTGGATGATTCCGGAAAACTGCAACAGATTCCGGTCATTTTACCAGATACTTATGAAGAAGGTTTGAAATACCTTGATGGAGCAAAACGCTTTAAACTTGGTGAGAAAAAACGCACATTAATCAAAAATTAGGCA
>FUWD013173491.1_pt1 | contig 19718 bp, 18 predicted proteins | sample 1063281 | NCBI WGS metagenome assembly FUWD01 (sample SAMEA79048168, study PRJEB19326) | metagenome | biome: marine | reverse complement strand
TATATTTATTTGTCTATTTATTTTTCGAGTTTTTAAGCCTTTTGCTGATTGTCCCCATGGTGAAACTGGACTCCTTCCTCCAGATGTTTTTCCTTCTCCGCCTCCATGAGGGTGATCAACTGGATTCATGGCAACGCCTCTTACGGAAGGTCTCTTACCTCTCCATCTATTTCTTCCAGCTTTACCAATTTTGACATTTTGATGATCGCTATTAGATACGGATCCAATAGTTGCTCTTGCTGAATTAATTACTTTTCTTACCTCTCCTGATGCAAGTTTAATAATACAATAATTTTCATCGGTTCCTGAAATTTGAGCCGATGAACCAGCCGAACGAACAAGTTTACCCCCAGAATTTGGCGCTAATTCAATATTATGTATATCGGTGCCAGCAGGAATATCGGATAATGGCATACAATTTCCAATATTAATTTCTTTATTTCTTCCCGAAACAATTTCGTCTCCAATTTCAATTTGATTTGGTGCAAGAATATAATTTGTTATTCCATCTTCATATTTTATCAAGGCTAGATATGCTGAGCGATTTGGATCATATTCAATTCTTTCAATTTTTGCTTTTAAATCATCTTTTTTTCTATAAAAATCTACAAATCTATATTTATTTTTGTGTCCAGCTCCCTTGCTTCTTGAAGTAATTCTTCCTAAATTATTTCGTCCACCTGTTGAGGTTTTTCCAAAAGATAATGTTTTGAGCGGTTTTCCTTTCCATAGGTTCTTTCGGTCGACTAAAACAGTTCCTCTCGTAGATTTCGTGTAAGATTTAAAAGTTTTTAATGTCATAATGTTAAATTCCTGTTGCCAAGTCAATGCTTTGCCCTTTTTTCAACGTTACTATTGCTTTCTTATATCCTGGTTTAAATGACTTCTTGCCTTGAACTAACTTTCTCTTTCCCTTTGAGTTGATTGTATTTATTTTGATAACATTAACCTTAAATATTTTCTCAACACTTCGTTTAATAGAATTTTTGGTAGCATTTCTGTTTACTTTGAAAACTAATTTATTAAATTCTGATAAAGAAGTTGCCTTTTCGGTAATATTTGGAGAAATAATCGTGTCTAATAAATTAAATTTTTTCATTTTGAAAGTCTATCTTGTAAAGTTTTAATTGATGTAATGGTAAATATGACATTTTTATATTTTAAAAGATCGTAAATATTAACTCCTTCTTGTTCAATAATTTTTAAATTAGGAATATTTCTTACTGATCTGATTATTTTTATTTTTGAGTTTTTATCTAATATAATAAGTGAATTTTTTAATTTGTTCTTTTCTAAAAATTGATTAAATAACTTAGTTTTTTCAATCTCTTTTTTAAAATCCTCAATTACAAAAAGTGAATTTGATTTATATTTTTGAGATAGCGCATGCACTAAACCAATTTTTTTAATTTTTTATTAATCTTCTTAATTTTATATACCGCTCCTTTGGGTCCGTGAGCTACACCACCACCAATAAATATCGGTGCCTTTCTACTTGAATGTCTTGCTCCTCCGGTTCCTTTTTGTGCATATATTTTTGCTGTTGAGCCAATCACTTCATTTCTTTGTTTAGTTTTAGCTGTCCTTGATTTAAATCGACTAAGTTGCCAGTCAATAACAGATTGAATTACATTTTTATTTGGATCAACCGAAAAAATCTTATCAGATAATTCAATATTATCACTTTTTTTTGCTTCTAAGTTAATCACTTGTAATTTCATTTTTTTATATTTTCTGTCTTTTTTTCTTTTTTCCTATCAACATATTGATCTTCTTTTGTTTTTTGAGAATCTGTCTGTGAGATTTTTTTGTTATCTTTGGTAACAATTCTATTAGTCTTTTCTAAAGTAGTTTTTCTGTTAATTTTTTTTGAAGGTTTTTGGATTAGCACATATGAGTTTTTTGATCCAGGAATAGATCCTTTTATAAATATCAGGTTGCTTTCTTGTTCGGATTTAATTATTTCAAGATTTTGAATAGTTCTCATCTTGTCACCCATGTGACCAGCCATCTTTTTTCCTTTAAACACCTTACCTGGATCTTGATTTTGGCCGGTGGATCCATGTGCTCTATGAGATACTGAAACTCCATGTGATGCTCTTCCACCAGAAAAATTATATCTTTTCATAACACCTGCAAAACCTTTTCCTAAAGTTCGTGCGGTGACATCAACAAATTTTTGATCTTTAAAAAGCTCCAATCCTATTTCGTTTCCTTCTTTAAATTCAGAAATATTATCAACTCTAAACTCTTTTAAAAATTTTTTCGGTTCAGTTGTTTTTTTAGAAAAAACACCTCTCATTTGTTTTGTTAGTTTAGAATTTTTTATTTTACCAAATCCTACTCTTATAGCATCGTAGCCCCTTTGTTCCTTTTTAATGACATCTATTATTCTTCCTTTTTCAACAAATAGTACTGTCACAGGTATTGAAGTTCCTGAATCAAAAAACTCTCTTGTCATTCCAATTTTTTTTCCTATTAATCCAATGGTCATAAAATAGCCTACAGTTTTATTTCTATATCAACACCCGAAGCCAGATCCAATTTCATGAGGGCCTCGACAGTTTGGGGTGTTGGTTCTAATATATCTATCAATCTTTTATGAGTACGTGTTTCAAATTGCTCTCGACTTTTTTTGTCTATATGAGGAGATCTCAAGACTGTAAAAATTTCTTTTTTTGTTGGCAAAGGAATTGGTCCTTTAACTTGTGCCCCCGTCCTTTTAGCCGTGTTAATTATCTCAAACGTTGTAACATCCAAAATTTTATTGTCGTAGGCTCTTAAATGAATTCTTATATTTTGTTTATCCATATTGTTATGCTAATTTTTTCATCACTTCATCTTGAACATTCTGAGGAACTTTTTCATAATGATCAAAAAACATTGAATAAGAGGCTCTTCCTTGTGACATAGACCTGAGATTATTTATGTAACCAAACATGTTAGCCAATGGCACCATTGCACTTATAACGGTTGCGTTACCCCTTTTATCGGTTGTCGAAACCTGACCTCGTCTGCCATTAAGATCACCAATAACATCTCCCATATAATCTTCTGGTGTTACGACTTCTACTCTCATCATTGGTTCAAGCAGTTTAAGAGTAGCTTTAGTACATGCCTCTTTAAAACAATGTCTAGATGCAATTTCAAATGCTAAAACACTTGAGTCTACATCATGATGTAGTCCATCAAGAATAGTAACTTTGTAATCTATTAAAGGAAATCCAGCTAATATTCCACTGTCAGCTACACTTTCAATTCCTTTTTCAACTCCCGGAATAAATTCTTTTGGAATGGATCCGCCTTTGATTTTATTTTCAACTTCTCTTCCTTTTCCTGGGGGTAAAGGCTCAACACTCAATTCAACTTTTGCAAATTGTCCTGCTCCACCACTTTGTTTTTTGTGTATATATGTATTTTCTACAAACTTTAAGATTGTTTCTCTGTATGCAACTTGCGGAGCTCCGATATTAGCTTCAACCTTAAATTCTCTTTTCATTCTATCAACAATAATATCTAAATGTAATTCCCCCATACCTTTAATTATTGTTTGACCAGATTCTTCATCTGATGCCACTCTAAAAGACGGATCTTCCCTTGCTAATCTTCCTAAAGCTTCTCCCATTTTTTCTTGGTCTGCTTTGGTTTTCGGTTCAACTGCAATTTCAAGAACTGGATCTGGAAATTCCATAGGTTCTAAAATTACAGGATTATCTTCATCAGATAACGTGTGGCCTGTTATTGTATATTTTAACCCCGCTAAAGCCACAATGTCACCTGTATTAGCTTCTTTAACGTCTTCTCTGCTATTAGCATGCATTAACAACATTCTTCCAACTCTTTCTTCCTTATCTTTAGTAGTATTATAAATTCCAGTACCAGTTTTTAGCGTTCCAGAATATATTCTTATAAATGTTAGAGTTCCTACATAAGGGTCAGTAGCAACTTTAAATGCTAAAGACGAAAAAGACTCCTTATCATCAAATTTTCTCACTATCTCATCTTTAGAATTGGGTTTGGTTCCTTTGATAGAACCAATGTCTATAGGACTTGGTAAAAAATTTACAACTGCATCTAGCAATGGTTGAACACCCTTATTTTTAAAAGCAGATCCTGTCAACACTGGAACAAAATTGAATTTTAAGCAACCTTTTCTAACACAAGATATAAGATCAGCTTCTGATATATTTTTTCCATTTAAATAATCATCCATCAATTTTTCATCCTGTTCTACTGCAGTTTCAACTAATTCTTTTCTATATTTTTCTGCTTGCGCTTTTAAATCTGAAGGCAATTCAGTATATTCAAATTCCGCTCCTAGCTTTTCTTCTTTCCACAAAATAGCTTTCATTTTGATCAAATCAACTACCCCTTTGAATGAAGCTTCTATACCAATCGGCAGCTGCATTACCAGTGGTTTTGCTCCAAGTCTATCTTTAATCATATCTACACACATAAAAAAATTCGCACCTGTTCTATCTAATTTATTTACAAAACAAATACGTGGAACCTTATATTTGTCAGCTTGTCTCCATACTGTTTCTGATTGTGGTTCAACGCCAGCTACACCGTCAAATACAGCAATGGCACCATCCAAAACTTTTAATGACCTTTCAACTTCTATAGTAAAATCGACGTGCCCTGGTGTATCAATAATATTTACTCTATGTTTTCCCCAAAAGCAGGTGGTAGCAGCTGATGTAATTGTAATTCCTCGTTCTTGTTCTTGTTCCATCCAATCCATGACCGCTGCACCATCATGAACTTCACCAATTTTATGACTCTTACCAGTATAGTATAGTATTCGCTCAGTTGTTGTTGTTTTTCCTGCATCAATATGTGCCATGATGCCAATATTTCTGTAATTTTCTAATTTGTGAGTTCTAGTCATTATTACCATCTAAAATGAGCAAAAGCTTTATTTGACTCTGCCATTCTATGAGTTTCTTCTCTTTTTTTAATTGCATTACCTTTTTTTTGATAAGCATCCATAAGTTCATTAAATAATCTATCTGACATATTTTTGTTTTTCTTTTTCTTGAAGCATCTAGCAACCATCTTAAAGCTAAAGTTTGTGATCTTGATGTTTTTACTTCTACTGGAACTTGATATGTAGCTCCGCCTACTCTTCTAGATCGAACCTCAAGATTTGGGCGAATATTATTTACAGCGTCGTTAAAAACTTTTATTGGATCTTCTTTTGTTTTATTCTTAATTTGTTCAAATGCTGTATAAATAATTTTTTCAGCGGTTGTTTTTTTTCCATCGAACATCATAAAATTAACAAACTTTGACAAAGTTATTGATTTGTAATTTGGATCTGGGTAAATTGTTCTTCTGGGTGCTCTGTTCTTTCTTGACATAAAATTTTATTATTTAGGTTTTTTTGCTCCATATTTTGATCTTTGTTGTTTCCTAACGCTCACTCCCTGTGTATCTAAATTTCCTCTCAATATATGATAGCGAACTCCTGGCAAATCTTTCACTCGACCACCCCTTATCAAAACAACGGAATGTTCTTGCAAATTGTGACCCTCACCAGGGATATAGCAAGTAACCTCATGACCATTGGAAAGTCTAACTCTTGCAACTTTTCTAAGAGCTGAATTTGGTTTTTTAGGCGTAGTTGTATAAACTTTGGTGCAAACGCCTCTTTTTTGAGGAGAATGTTCTAAAGCTGGAACCTTATTCCTTACCTTTTGTTTCAGTCTTGATCTTTTGATCAATTGATTAATAGTCGGCATAATTTTTTTTTCTCAATGATGAAGGAAAAATGAGATATTTTATTTGAATAAAATTCAATTTTTCAGTTAGTGTTTAAGGTTAATACCACCTCACTTCCAACCATCAAAATTGCGCTAAACTACTAATTGAAATCTTAAAAGTCAACACTCAAGTCGTTTAAAATTAAGAATCAAAAGAAGAAAAAAACATCTATTAATGATGCTTTTTTATGTAATGGGAAGACGTTTTTCAGCGTTTTCATCGAGCGTCTTGATTATTGCCTTATCTTTAGAATCAGCAATTTTTTGCCACTTAATTTTTGTAGATCCTGTGCCCGCTGGTATAAGACGGCCAACAATAACATTTTCCTTTAATCCATGAAGTGAATCGACTTTGCCCTTTATCGCTGCGTCAGTTAAAACTCTAGTCGTTTCTTGAAATGAAGCTGCGGATATGAATGATTTTGTTTGCAGTGATGCTTTGGTTATACCTAATAAGATTCTTTCTGCCTCAGCAGGTTTTTTTCCCGCTTTTTTTAAACTTTCATTAGTATCTTCCAGATCGATTTTATCAATTACTTCACCTAATAAATATTTTGAATCCCCACTTTTTTTAATCTCTACCTTTTTGAGCATTTGTCTTAGTATAGTTTCTATGTGCTTATCATTAATAACTACACCTTGTAGTCGATAAACTTCTTGAACCTCATTAACAAAGTAATCTGTTAAAGCGCCAATTCCTAAAATTCTTAAAATATCATGAGGTGCGGGACCACCATCTAAAAGGTATTCACCTTTCTTTATTTTCTCACCTTGGTTAAAATTAATATGTTTCCCCTTGGGAATAAAATATGAAGTTGATGTTCCTTCGGGAGTTGCGATTGATACTTTTTGTTTTCCCCTTAACTCTTTACCGAATTCGATCGTACCATCGTTTTCTGCTATAATAGCACTATCTTTTGGTCTTCTACCTTCAAATAATTCAGCAACTCTTGGCAATCCTCCGGTAATATCTTTAGTTTTTGAAGTCCCTTTAGGCAACCTAGCCAAAACATCGCCAGCACGAATTCGCTGAGCATCATTCACTGATAAAATTGAGTCTGGGCCTAAATAATATCTGGCTTCGTTATCATCAGCTTTTTTAATAACATTGCCTTTTTCATCCCTTAAAGTAATTCTTGGTTTTAATTCAGTGTTCTTGGATTGCGATCGCCAATCTTTGACTTCCTTTGTGGATACACCTGTGGCTTCATCCACAGTCTCATCTAGAGAAATACCCTCAATCAAATCCATATAACTTGCAATTCCGTCTTTTTCCGCAATTACAGGTATTGTGTTTGGATCCCATTCACAGATTTTTTTACCTTTAGTAATTTTTTCATTATTATCACAGTAAAGTTTAGCTCCATAAGGAACTTCTTTATAAATTGCTAGTTGTCTACCATTTTCGTCTTCAATAGATAATTGAGTATTTCTTCCCATTATGATCTTATTTTTTTCTGAATCTTCAATTAAATTCTTATTTATTATTTTTAATATTCCATTGGAGTGAGCGATTACCGAAGATTCTTTTTTAAGTTGCGCCGTACCTCCGACGTGGAAAGTTCTCATCGTTAGTTGAGTCCCAGGTTCACCTATTGACTGAGCGGCTATCATTCCAATCGCTTCTCCCAAATTAACTAGCTTGCCCCTAGAAAGATCTCTTCCATAAGAAAATGCACAAACGCCTTCCTTGGATTCGCAAGTTAGTACGGAATAAACATTAATGGATTTTACGCCTGCTAAATCTATTTTTTCACATGCTTTCTCATCAATCATTTCATTTTTTTTTAACTATTATTTCACCATCGATTGGACTTTTGACATCTTCACCCGCAACCCTTCCTAAAACCCGCTCCGATAAACTTACTATAACATTACCTCCTTCAATAATTTCAGACATAGAAATAAAATTTTTTGTTTTACAGTCACAATTTCTTTTAGTGATAGAAATATCTTGAGCTACATCACAAAGACGTCTGGTTAAATAACCAGAATTAGCTGTTTTTAAAGCTGTATCAGCCAATCCCTTTCTAGCACCATGTGTTGAATTAAAATATTCAAGTGCGGTTAAACCTTCTTTAAAATTTGATGTAATTGGTGTCTCTAAAATATCACCTGAAGGTTTTGCAATAAGTCCTCGCATTCCTGCTAATTGTTTCATTTGTGCAGCAGAACCTCTTGCCCCGGAATTTGCCATCATAAAAACTGAATTTGTTTCAATTCGTCCATTTGAATCTACTCTAGTTGCTGTAGAAATTTCTTTCATCATTTCATTTGCAACTAAGTCTGTGCATTTAGACCACACATCTACCACTTTATTATATTTTTCTCCTCTGGTAATTAAGCCTTCAGAATATTGTCTCTCATAATCTTCAATTTGTTTTTTTGTGTCATTTACAAGTTTTTGTTTTGTTTTTGGAATAATTAAATCATCTTTACCAAAAGAAATTCCAGCTTTAAATGCATGTTTAAAGCCTAAAGATTTAATTCTGTCACAAAAAATAACTGTTTCTTTTTGCCCACAATAACGAAAAACAATATCAATAATTTCAGAAATATCTTTTTTTGATAAAATTCTGTCAATTAATGAAAATTTGATTTTGTGATGTTTTGGTAAAATGCTAGATAAAATAAACCTTCCCGCTGTACTATTATATCTTTCTATAATTTTATTGTCTTTTGCATCAACAGTTTCGTATCTGCAAATTACATTTGAATGTATACTGATGTTTTTATTTTCCAATGCTTGTTCTATCTCGGCTACGTTACTGAAGTATCCTTGTGATTTGTCTTTTTTTTGTTCTTCGGTTGCTTGAGAAAGATAATAAATTCCTAAAACCATATCCTGGCTTGGCACTATTATTGGTTTGCCGTTAGATGGACTTAATATATTATTTGTAGACATCATCAGCACACGAGCCTCTATCCGAGCTTCTAAACTCAAAGGAACATGCACAGCCATTTGATCACCATCAAAATCAGCATTGAAAGCGGCACATACTAATGGATGTAATTCTATCGCATTACCTTCTATCAGTTTGGCTTCAAAGGCTTGCACACCAAGTCTGTGGAGTGTTGGTGCTCTGTTTAGTATAACCGGATGTTCCCTTACAATTGCCTCCAAAGCATCCCAAACTTCGATCTTTTCTTTTTCAACTAATCTCTTGGCTTGTTTAATTGTCGTAGCTAATCCTAGTTTGTCCAATTTCGCATACAGAAAAGGTTTGAATAATTCCAAAGCCATTTTTTTGGGAAGACCACACTGATGAAGTTTCAATTCTGGACCTGCTACTATTACAGATCTACCAGAATAATCGACTCGTTTGCCTAACAAATTTTGTCTGAATCGTCCTTGTTTACCTTTTAACATTTCAGCCAAAGATTTTAATGGACGTTTGCCGTGGCCTGTTATAACCCTACCTCTTCGTCCATTATCAAATAAAGCATCGACAGATTCTTGAAGCATTCTTTTTTCGTTTCGTACAATTATGTCTGGTGCCTTTAAATCAATTAATCTTTTTAACCTATTATTTCTATTAATTACTCTCCGATATAAATCGTTTAAATCCGAAGAAGCAAATCTACCACCATCAAGAGGAACCAGAGGTCTAAGGTCAGGAGGAATAACTGGAATGCTTGTCAAAATCATCCATTCAGGTTTATTTCCTGAATCTATAAAAGATTCTATTAATTTTAATCTCTTTATAGTTCTTTCTTCTGCAACTTTAGATTTGATTTCAACTAATAGTGATCTTAATTTTTCTTTTTCTGCTTTTAGATCTAGTTGTATTAGCAATTCTCTTATAGCTTCTGCTCCAATGCCAGCTTCGAAAGCATCTTCTCCATATTCCTCTTGTGCTTTTAGATATTCCTCTTCTGAAAGAAGTTGTCTTTTGGTAAGTTTTGTAAGACCAGGCTCAACAACCATAAAACTTTCAAAATATAAAACCTTTTCTACATCTTTAAGTTTCATGTCGATAGCCAATGATATTCTGCTAGGAAGTGATTTTAAGAACCATATATGGGCAACAGGACATGCTAACTCTATATGACCCATTCTGTCTCTTCTCACATTCGTCTTTGTAACCTCAACCCCACATTTTTCACAAATAATTCCCCTAAATTTCATTCTTTTATATTTTCCACATAAGCATTCATAATCTTTAACTGGTCCAAAAATTCTTGAACAGAATAAGCCATCCCTCTCAGGTTTGAAAGTTCTGTAATTAATAGTTTCTGGCTTTTTTATTTCACCATATGACCAAGATTTGATTTTGTCAGGACCCGCTAAAGTAATTTTTATTCTATTAAACTTTTTTTCTGCCGCTTCGTTTCCGAATAATTTGGTTATATCTTGATTCATAAATAATTAATTAATTTCAATGTTTAATCCCAAAGACTTGATTTCTTTAACCAAAACGTTAAACGATTCTGGTACACCAGATTCAAATTTATCGCCACCTTTAACTATTGTTTCATAAACCTTAGTTCTGCCTGCAACATCATCAGATTTTACTGTTAATACTTCTTGTAGAGTATATGCAGCTCCATAAGCTTCTAATGCCCAAACTTCCATTTCCCCGAATCTTTGGCCACCAAGTTGAGCTTTCCCGCCCAATGGTTGTTGAGTGACTAAGCTATAAGGACCAGTTGATCGTGCATGAATTTTGTCCTCCACCAAGTGGTGAAGTTTGAGCATATAAATAGTTCCTACCGTAACTTTACGGTCAAACTGTTCTCCTGTTCTTCCATCCCATAAAATAGTTTGGCCCGTATCTGGTAATGAAGCCAATTTGAGTAAGTCAGTAACATCATCCACAGATGCTCCATCAAAAACAGGAGTGGAAATTGGTACTCCTATTGACAGATTATTAGCTAATTCTTCAAATTCTTTTTTATCTAATGATTTGATTTTTTCGTCATATACTCTGCTACCATATATTTTTTTCAAAATTTCATGAATTGAATTATTTCTTTTTTCAATATTCTTATTTAGTTTTATAAGTTTATTAATCTTTTCCCCCAATTCAGAACAAGCCCAGCCAAGGTGTGTTTCCAAAATTTGACCAACGTTCATTCTGCTTGGAACACCTAAGGGATTTAAAACAACATCAACAGGTTTGCCATTCTCCATATAAGGCATATCCTCTGCAGGAACAATTTTACTTATTACACCTTTATTACCATGTCTTCCAGCCATTTTGTCACCAGGTTTAAGGCTTCTCTTAACTGCAACAAAAACTTTCACCATTTTTAATACATTGGGTAAAAGTTCGTCTCCTTGTTGAATTTTTTCTATCTTGTCTTGAAATCTTTCTTTTATATCTTGTTTAACTTTTAGGTATTGTTCTTTAAGAATTGTAAGATCATCGTTTGTTTGTTTTGATTTAAAAACCATTTTCCAATAATCATTTAAATTCAATTGATCAAGAACTTCTTCGGTAATAACTTCTCCAGAATTAAACTTCATAAAATTATTATTTAATTTTTGATTACTTATTATTTCTTGAGCTCTAGCTTTAATATTTCTCTCTAATATCTCTTCCTCTACAACTTTATCTTCTTGATCAGATTCTATTTCAGCCCTTTCAATTGCCACTGATCGTTCATCTTTTTCTATTCCATGTCTATTAAAAACTCTCACATCAATAACTATTCCATTGCTTCCTGGTGGCATTTTTAGAGAAGTATCTTTAACATCAGTAGCTTTTTCTCCAAAAATAGATCTTAATAATTTTTCTTCAGGATTAGAGATTGTATCACCTTTGGGTGTAACTTTACCCACAAGTATATCTCCCGGTTTTACTTCTGCTCCTATATAAACTACGCCTGATTCATCTAAATTTCTTAATAACTCTTCACTTGTATTTGGTATATCTCTTGTTATGTCTTCTGTTCCTAATTTTGTATCTCTAGCCATCAATTCATATTCCTCAATATGAATTGAAGTGAAAACATCATCAGTTACACATCTTTCTGAAATTAAAATAGAATCCTCAAAATTGTAACCAAGCCAAGGCATAAAAGCTACCGCAACATTTCTTCCTAATGCTAACTCTCCCAGCTTAGTTGCGGGGCCATCCGCTATAATATCTCCTTTTTTAATAAGATCCCCAATTTTCACCAAAGGTCTCTGGTTGATGCATGTATTTTGATTTGATTTTTGAAATTTAAGTAAGTTGTAAATATCTACTCCCGACTTTGATAAATCTGTTTCAGTAGCCTTTACAACTATCCTTTTTCCATCAATTTTATCGACTGCACCATCTCTCTTAGCTATAATCGCTACTCCTGAATCAACGGCAACATCTCGTTCGATTCCTGTTCCAACTAATGGTGACTCAGGTTTTACTAGAGGAACTGCCTGACGCATCATATTTGATCCCATTAAAGCTCTGTTTGCATCATCATTTTCCAAAAAAGGAATTAGTGAAGCAGCTACTGAAACTAATTGTTTTGGAGATACGTCAACGTATTCAATTACCTCAGGTTTGCAAAGTATAAAATTGAGTGACTTTCTACATGATGCAAGTTCCTCAGTAAAATAACCGTCTTTATCAATAAGTGCATTTGCAGTCGCTATTGTAAAGTTTGCTTCGGCTGATGCGGATAAATATTCTATATTATTGGTAACTTTACCGTCTATTACTTTCCTGTAAGGACTTTCAATAAAACCGTATTTATTAACTCTAGAATATGTTGCTAAACTATTTATCAGTCCAATATTCGGACCTTCAGGAGTTTCTATAGGACATATTCTTCCATAATGAGTTGGATGAACATCTCTAACTTCAAATCCGGCTCTTTCTCTGGTAAGGCCTCCAGGACCTAGAGCTGAAACTCTTCTCTTGTGTGTTATTTCAGATAGTGGATTTGTTTGATCCATAAATTGAGATAACTGAGATGTTGCAAAAAAATCTTTCATTGCTGCGGTTATTGGCCGAGGATTGATTAAATCTTGTGGCATAGAAGTTTCTATTTCTAATAAAGTCGACATTTTTTCTTTTACAACTCTCTCCATTCTCAAAAGGCCAATTCTGAACTGATTTTCTACTAATTCGCCTACGGATCTTACTCTACGATTTCCCAAATGATCTATGTCATCAATCTCTCTTTTACCATCTCTTAGTTCAAGCATATGCTTTATGATTGCTATAATATCATCGTTTCTTAATATCGAGATTTCATTATTGCATTCAAGATTTAGTTTGCTATTTAATTTCACTCTTCCCACATCCGAAAGATCATAGCGTTCAGATGTAAAAAACAAATTATTAAATATCGTTTTTGCCACATCAAAAGTCGGGGGTTCGCCTGGCCTCAAAACTTTGTAAATATCATTAATCGCACTTTCTTTAGAGTCATTTTTATCAATGTTTAAAGTATCGATTAAGTAAGGTCCTTTATTTATGGGATCTACGTCAACTATCCTGAGAACGTTAATATTTAACTCTTTTATTTTATCAAAATTTTCTTGTGTAATAGGAGAGCCAGATTTTAAAAATACTTCATTCGTTGACGGATCAAGTAAGTTTTCTTTTACATATGCTCCTAAAAAAAAATCAGATGAAACAAAAATATCTTTCAAACCTTCTTCATACATTTTATTGGCAATAACAAAGTTGATTTTAGATCCTTTCTTTAATACTTTTTTATTATCAGAATCTATAACATCATATTTTAATTTAATTGGACGTTTATAGTCATTTGGAATGAACTTGGTTCTCCATTTGCTAGATTCTTTGTCATATTTGAAAGTTTTAAAATCATAAAACAAATCTAATATCTCAGTTCTACTGTATCCCAATGCATATAGTAAAGTTGTTATTGGAAGTTTTCTTTTTCTATCTATTCTAAAGTATAATAAATCTTTAATGTCATACTCAAAATCCAACCATGATCCTCTGTTAGGAATCACTCTGCAATTAAAAAGTAATTTACCGCTGGCATGTGTCTTTCCTTTGTCATGATCAAAAAAAACACCCGGACTTCTATGCATTTGATTAACGACAACTCTCTCCACACCATTAACTACAAAAGTTCCACTTGAAGTCATTAATGGTATTTCTCCCATATAAACTTCCTGTTCTTTTGCTGAAAGTATTTGTTTTGTATTGTTTTCTTGGTCTATATCATAAACAACTAAGCGAAGGGTTGGTTTTAAAGCTGAAGCATAAGTTAAATCTCTTTGCCTGCATTCCTCAACATCATATTTTGGTTTTTCTAAACGATAAGATAAAAATTCTAAAGTTGCTTTATCTGACATTTCATCGATAGGAAAAATATTCTTAAAGACTTTATCCAATCCTTTAAGTCGATTTATGTTAGAATTCTTTTTTGGAGACAAAAACTGCTTATACGATCTCTTTTGAACCTCAATCAAATCAGGTATTGATAGAGACTCGCTCAACTTACCAAAACTTTTTCTGATGTTTTTTTTTTCAGTAAAAGATAATTGCATACTAAAATTTACACCTCGGGGTGTAAACTAAAATTATTAATTTAACCAAATATTATTTTAATTCTATTTTAGCTCCAGCTGCCTCAAGTTTTTTCTTAACTTCTTCAGCTTCTTTTTTTGGTACTCCTTTTTTTATTTCTTTTGGTGCACCATCAACTAAATCTTTAGCTTCCTTCAAACCTAAATTCGTAAATGCCCTAACTTCTTTAATAACATTAATTTTTTTGTCTCCTGCAGCTGCAAGAAATACCGTAAAATCAGTTTTTTCTTCAGCTTGTGTAACTGCTTCACCAGCAGTAGGTGCTGCAGCAACCGCTGTAGCTGCTGACACTCCCCATTTTTCTTCTAATTGCTTAGAAAGTTCAGCTGCCTCAACAACAGTAAGTTTTGACAACTCGTCTATGATTTTATTTAAATCTGCCATGAAAATATTTCCTTATACTTTTTTACTTTTTGCGTGCGCCAAAATAGCAATTTTTAAGCCTGGTGCAAGTAAAATACTTATTATTTTTTGTGCTGGCATAGCTAAAATACCTGCTATTTTAGCCCTTGCTTCTTTTAAAGTTGGTAATGTGGCTATTTTTTCCACATCTAAAGTTGAAAGTGGCTCGTTCTCCATGATTCCACCAATAATTTTTAAATTTGAATTATTTTTTGCAAATCTAGTCAGTATCTTTGCAGAAATAATAGCATCTTGTGAAAGTGCTACAGCCGTGGGTCCAGAAAATAAATTCTCCAGTTTCTTAAATTTACTACCTTCTAAAGCTAGTTTTGTAATCCTATTTTTCGTAATTTTAAAGAGAATTCCATGCTTTCTCATTTCCGCTTTTAATTTGTCAATTTGTTTTACAGTGAGTCCTTGATAATGAGTTACAAAAACAGAAGCATTGTTTTTAAAGAAATTCTTCATCTCTTCTATATAAATTTTTTTTTATCTTTGGTCATCATGATGGTTGTTTGTCTAATTTTAACTTATAGGAAATTCCCATAGTAGAAGTCAAGAAAGCTGATATAATAAAATTTCCTTTAATACCTTTTGGTTTTTCTTTCATTATAGTTTTCAAAAATGAATCATAATTTTCTTTAATTTTTATATCAGAAAAACTTTTTTTGCCTATAGATGCAGCAACATTTCCATCCTTATCATTTTTAATTTCTATTTGTCCAGATTTTAACGACTTAACAATAGATTTGATATTATTTGTTACTGTTCCAAGTTTTGGATTTGGCATTAAACCTTTAGGTCCCAAAATTTTACCCAATTTTCCCATTTTAGACATCATTGCTGGTGTTGAAACAAGCTTATCAAATTTAATTTTTCCTGCGATAATGTCGTTAACTATCTTATCCGTGCCCGTTAAATCAGCGCCCGATTCTATGGCTTCTTGAATTTTATTTTCTTCACAAAGTACTGCAACTTTAATTTTTTTGCCATTCCCGTTAGGTAAATTGACCGAAGTCCTTAAAGAAACTTCTTCTTTTTTTTGCTTTAAATTTAAATTAATAGCAACATCTATCGATTCATCAAATTTTACTGTACAGTTTTTTTTAACCTTTTTGATTGCTTCTTCTATTGTTTCGCCTTTTTTATTCTTTAAGCTTTCTAATAGTTTATTAAATCTTTTGGATCTCTTTTTTTTCATTATTCTTTTACCTCTATACCCATTGATCTTGCGGAGCCACAAATAATTTTTGTTGCCTCTTTTAAATCAAAAGCGTTTAGGTCTTTCATTTTTTCTTGGGCTATTTTTTCCGCTTGTTTTATTGTAATTGAACCAACTGCAACTCTTCCAGGTTCCTTTGAACCACTTTTCAACTTTGCGGCTTCTTTTATAAAATGCGAGGCTGGAGGTGACTTGATAACTATGTCAAACTTCTTGTCTTTATAAACTGTTACAACAACTGGAACTGGCTTCCCCATCAGAGATTTTGTTTTTTCGTTAAAAGTCTTACAAAAATCCATAATATTAATGCCTCTTTGTCCTAGGGCTGGGCCCACGGGTGGAGCAGGATTTGCTTGTCCTCCTTTAATTTGTAATTTAATATACCCAATAATTTCTTTAGCCATAATTAAAATTTTTCTACCTGTTTATATTCCAGATCAATTGGAGTAGGTCTTCCAAAAATCGAGACTGATACCTTAAGTCTAGATTTTTCTTCATCTATTTCTTCTACTAAACCACTAAAAGAAGCAAAAGGACCTTCGCAAACTCTCACTTGCTCACCAATATCAAAACTGACAAGTGTTTCTGGTATCAATGCACCTTCTTTAATGCGGCCCATGATTGTATCAACTTCTTTTGCTGGAACCGGAATTGGATTTCCTTTGGTGCCCAAAAAACCAGTAACCTTTTGGATATTATTTATCATATGATAATATTCTTTGTTCATTTCCATTTTTACTAAAACATAACTTGGAAAATATTTTTTTTTCTTTGAACTCTTTTTCCTCTTTTTACTTCAGTAACTTCATGTAAAGGCACCAGAACTTCTTCTATTTTTTCATTTAATTGTTTGCTTTCAATAATATCCTTTAACGTTTCAGCCACTTTTTGTTCAAATCCAGAATAAGTTTGAATTATATACCAATTGTTCATATTAAATATTAATAGTTAAAATTATATCCAACAAGAATTTGTAAATTTGATCTAAAAGTAAAAAAAAAATTGCAGCCAGCGTAGCTAAAACAAAAACCATCAATGAGCCAATCAAAACATCTTTTCTAGTAGGCCAAGTCACTTTAAACGCTTCTTGTTTCACGCTTTGAACAAATTTTAACGGATTAATCATCTTTCTACATACCTTCTTTGGCAGGAGCGGAGGGAATCGAACCCCCAACCTCCGGTTTTGGAGACCGGCGCTCTACCAATTGAGCTACGCTCCTAAGAGCTTACTCTAAAATCTTGGTTACAACTCCAGCTCCGACTGTCTTTCCACCCTCTCTAATAGCAAAGTTCAATTTTTCATTCATTGCAATTGGAGTTATTAACTTTACAGTAAATTTTGAATCATCACCTGGCATAATCATTTCTGTACCAGATGGAAGTTCAACTTCACCAGTAACATCTGTAGTCCTAAAATAGAACTGAGGTCTATATTTTGAGAAAAAAGGTGTATGTCTACCACCTTCTTCTTTTTTCAATATATACGCTTGAGCCTCAAATTTAGTATGAGGTGTAACTGATCCAGGTTTTGCTAATACTTGACCTCTTTCAATATCAGCTCTTTCAACTCCTCTTAATAAAGCTCCAATGTTATCTCCAGCTTCTCCAGTATCTAAAAGTTTTCTAAACATTTCAACACCTGTGCATACCGTTTTCTTGGTGTCCTTGATTCCAACTATTTCAACTTCTTCACCAGTTTTAACAACTCCTTGTTCAACACGACCTGTCGCAACAGTTCCTCGACCTGATATAGTAAAAACATCCTCAACCGGCATTAAAAATGGTTTATCTTTTGGTCTTTCGGGTTGGGGTATATGTTCATCAATAGCTTTCATTAATTCTATAATTGAATTTTTTCCAGTAGCTTCATCTTTATCTTCAAGTGCATTCAGTGCTGATCCTTTGATAATAGGAATTTTGTCACCAGGAAATTTATATGAAGTTAAGAGTTCACGTATTTCTTCAACCACTAAATCTAAAAGTTCTTTATCCTTTACTTGATCTACTTTGTTCAAGTAAACGACAATTGCGGGAACTCCCACTTGTCTTGCTAAAAGAACATGTTCCCTGGTTTGTGGCATTGGTCCATCTGTAGCGCTAACAACAAGTATAGCACCATCCATTTGTGCCGCACCGGTTATCATATTTTTTACATAATCAGCGTGACCTGGACAATCTACGTGAGCATAATGTCTTTTGTCAGTTTCAAATTCAACGTGAGCAGTTGCAATAGTTATCCCTCGTTCTTTTTCTTCTGGAGCTTTATCGATTTGATCATAAGCAATATATTCTGCTCCACCCTTTTCAGATAAAATTTTTGTTATTGCTGCAGTTAATGTAGTTTTTCCATGATCGACATGACCAATTGTACCTACGTTAGCATGCGGTTTGTTTCTTACAAATTTTTTCTTTTCTGCCATTTTTATTACCTCAATAATTTTTTAATCCATATCAAACTTTTGGAGCGGGTGAAGGGAATCGAACCCTCACGACCAGCTTGGAAGGCTGGTGTTCTACCATTGAACTACACCCGCAACATTCCAAACGTATCTCTCCCATTAGTTGCTCAAAACTTTATTGAACCTGGTGGAGGGGGAAGGATTCGAACCTTCGAAGACCGAAGTCAACGGGTTTACAGCCCGCCCCATTTGACCGCTTTGGTACCCCTCCGAATACACGGAGGTTACCTTTAGTGACAATAAAGCCTTATTCAACAACGTTTTATAATCATCTTCTCAAACAAATGCAATAAATGATTTTGATAGTAAATATGTTATTAATCCAAGTAATTTGCTTAAAATACATGAAAAAATCCACTTTTTTAATAGCGGGTAAACACGCTGTAACTGAAGCTCTAAAAAACCCTCGTCGTAGAGTATTAAAAGTCTTATTAACAGAAGATTCTAAAAAAACTCTAAATAAAGAAAATTGCAATCATAATCTTTTAAAAAATATAAAAATTTATTACAAAACTAAAAATGAATTGGATCGTTTGTGCACAAAAGATTATATATCGCATCAAGGTTTAATAGCTGAAATCGAACACTTGGAAGAAGCAAAAATTAAGGACTATTTAAAGTTAACAGATACAAAAAAAGATATTATTTTTGTTGCTTTAGAGGAAGTAACTGATCCCAGAAACATTGGTTCTATAATTAGAAGCGCAGCTTCATTTAATATTGATGGATTAATTGTCAAAGAAAGATCTTTTCCCAGCGAAAGCAAGCTATTATATAAAAGCGCAAGTGGATGTATAGAACATATTAATATATTCGAAGTTTCAAATATAAATACAACATTAAAATATTTAAAAACTAAAAATTTTTGGATTTGTGGATTTGATAATAATGCCAGCAAGGATTTTACCAAACACGATTGGAATGGAAATAACGTTATTCTCTTTGGTTCAGAGGGATATGGAATAAAATATCAAACATCAAAAAATTCCGATTTTTTGTTAAAAATCAATATAAATAAAACAGTGGAAAGCCTTAACATTTCTAATTCAGCAGCTGTAGTATTTCACTATATTGATAATTTAAAAAAAAATAAATTACTCAGTTGAAATTGATTTCGTTTCACTATAAATAAAACCACAAGCCCCTATAGCTCAATTGGTAGAGCAACTGATTTGTAATCAGTAGGTTGGGAGTTCGAGTCTCTCTGGGGGCACCAATATTTTCAATACTTATTTAAAGTTAATCCTACAGGGTTTCTATCTTGAACTTAAACATTATGGACACGCTCAGAGATCATTTTGAGAAAAGAATTTGTTGCTCAGTTTCATTAATAATTGTTTAATCCATTATTTATCATATAATTTTTAGA
>FUWD013232765.1_pt1 | contig 19720 bp, 21 predicted proteins | sample 1063281 | NCBI WGS metagenome assembly FUWD01 (sample SAMEA79048168, study PRJEB19326) | metagenome | biome: marine | reverse complement strand
CGCGATGCAGCTCACGGATGTCATAGCCCTCGGTTTCCGCTGGCTTTGCATTTGCTTGCTGATCGACATTGCACCAAGGCCACTTAATTGGATAGTTATAGGTGTTGTTGAGGTTGGCCGCGGTGTTCCACTGCTGGTGCTTCTCTACATTTTCTACCAGGGACTGCCACAGATCGATATCGTGCCATCCGCAATGGTCGCGGCAGTTTCTGCGTTTACTTGGTCCACTGCCTCCTATGCCACCGAGACTATTCGCTCCAGCATCCAAAGCGTTCCAAGGGGTCAGTTAGAGGCGGCTAGCGCTGCTGGGCTAAGTGGTGTTGATAGCTTCCGCTTTGTGATCATGCCCCAGGCTGCCAGAATTGCGATTCCCCCGCTGATGGGACTGGCCATAATCATGTTCCAGTTGTCTTCACTTGCCTATGTGATAACCATCAGCGAGGTAATGCAGTCTGCTTACTTCCTCGGAACTAAAACCTTCAACTACCTGCCGGTTTTCTTGGCAGCTGCCGCTGTCTACGCATCGATAACAATCCCAGCTTCGGCCTTGGTCACATCCATAGAAAGACGCCTAGCAAAACATGTCTGAGGCGACCAACACCGGATTCAATCGGAACAATCCGATTGACAAACAACGCAACGAAAGGAAACACATGCCAAAGCACGCCAGCAGACTTGTTCTGCTTCTAGCTGTCTCTTCATTCGTCTTGACGGGGTGCGCCACTGAAGCCGCTCCCGAGGCGACCACTGAAGCTGCAGCAACAACTGCTACAGAAGAAGTAACAACCGAAGAGTGTGTGCCTGCACACGCTGACCTCACCACTGTCGAGGCTGGATTTCTTACGGTCGCCGCATACGAGTACCCACCGTTCTCCGCAATCGATGGCGATTCACTTAGCGGTGCGGAAGGTGAAATCCTTCACGCCATCGCAGAGCTCGAGTGCCTAGATGTCATGGTGCAGCCTGGAACCGGTGCAGCAATGATTCCTGCGATCGAGTCTGGTCGCGCGGACACAACCTTGGGTAGCTGGTACCGCACCGCTGCCCGTGCGGAAATTGTATTGCTGAGCAACCCGGTAATCATCGACCAGTTGACACTAATCTCCGTAACCGGCGTTGACTCTGTAGAGGGTCTAATTGGAAACAAGGTTGGTTCAACCCTTGGATTCCTTTGGAACGAAGACCTAGAAAACATTCTAGGAAACGACCTAAGCCTCTACGAGACCACTCAGGCTCTTTATGCTGACCTCGCAAGCGGCCGCATCAGCGTCGTCGTAGACACCTTCCCATCCGGGCAAGCCGCATTGAAGAACACACCTGTTGAGGGTGCCGTATTCAATGTTCCAGCTCCAGATGACCGCGTTGTCTCAACCACCAAGCCAGGGCAGACCAACTTCCCTGTGAACCTAAACAACCCTGGACTGCAGGAAGCCATAAACGACAACCTAGACACACTTCGTGAGTCAGGCGTTTTGGGCGAAATTGCTGAAAAGTGGGGCTTCTCACCAACAGCCGTAGCCGAGACAGTACCGAACCTTCTATAGGTTGCTAGACCAGAAAGCCCCGGTGTTTACATCGGGGCTTTCTGCATGCCCTGACAAAAACTGTGCGGGGCGAATCCTGGAGTAATTCTTGGCGCGGTTATCTAATCAACAGACGAATTAGCTGTCGATATCGCCCAGTAGATAGGAAGAAAGTGACGAGGCAGGACCTGACTGCCCTCCATGCCTACCCTGAAAAACGGATGTGGCATCCGTACCGCAAATGCTCACGATTGCCCCAGCACCGCCAGGATGCTTTGAGATCCAATCGGTTAGGTTATAAGCCTTGCCCGAAATAGCAGCCCAGCAACTTGAGGTCGAGTCGTTCTTTGCTATGTTCGCCATTGAATACTTGGATTCGACTGGCTCCGGCTCCGGCTCTGGGCTAGGGGCCGGTTCTTGGGTTTGTTTTGGGGCTTGAGGGTCAACCGGCTCAGCTTTTTGGGATGCCGGCGGAGCTTTGGTCGCGGATGGTTGCACTGACTGAGTTTTAGCGGGTGCGCTTTCCTCCGGCTCAGTTTCTGGTTCCACCATTGAAGCGTCGGCTTCTTCGCCATCGAGCTCAGTCGCTGACTCTTCCGGAACCTCAGATGGTGACTCGATCGCAACTTCAAGTGGTTGGCTTTGGTTGCTCGCAATAGGGTCGCTTGCGTCGACGGATGCACAGCCAGTTAGAAGGCCAGCAACTAGCAGTAATCCAAGAAATTTCATAGAACCAGTGGCTCCTTATGTAAGGGTGACAAAGTTAGAAAGGTGGGGCTATTACTTCTACGTCTATCAACGATGGAACTCAGACGCCTATGTTTTTCTTCCCCAAAATAAGTTAGACTTTGGAACTTACCAGCGCTTGTGGCTCAACGGATAGAGCATCTGACTACGGATCAGAAGGTTGGGGGTTCGAGTCCCTCCAAGCGCACTGAGACCCAAGAAGACTTCACGACTTCTTGGGTTTCTTTATTTTTCGCGCCAATTCCTTATTGACGGAATTGAATGCCCTTCGCTTCCATGATGTTCCTCAGCCTTGCCACCGACGACTTGCTCATACCATCTAGCGCTGAAAGCTCGGCAACGCTCAAGTTTCTAAGGTCTGAAACCCGATAAAGCTTTGCATCCACCAGGGCCTGTCTGGTGGATGTTGGGAGCCCAAGCTTCCGCCAGTCACCGTCAAGAGCTTCGTATAAATCATCGCCCTTTTTCCCTTGAGGACTAGGGCTCTTTCGCCTGGGCTTTTCGGACATGGCTGCAAGTCTAGGGAACCTAGCGCAGCTTGCCTCGCCAAGCACTAAATGACCTAACCGAGCTTGCGTGAGGCAACTTCAGCCAGGGGTATGGATGGATCTCGGCCAAGTTCTGGTACTTCTCAAAGCTTGGAACTGGTGCGTGGGTAATGGCGACCTTATTGTCTTTGGCAAATTCGACCGGGTCTCCCAGAAGCACTGAAAGGTCTCTGCGTTCAGATAGATCCTGCAGTGTTTCCAAATAGAAGAAAATTCGCTTTGAAGAAAGCTGCAGCTTGGCTAGAGCCTTCTGGTTGAAAAGGAAGACTGCCGGCAGCTCTGGATTGGCAGCCAACGCAGGATCGTCATCACCCAGGGAATCAATGGTGAGCAAGACCTTTTCTGGGGCTGTGTTTCTGACGGTCGTTAGCGGCCCGGAGGTTTTGTTGGGGTCTGGGTCAAAAGCCAATAGAGCTCTGTGGGCAGCGCTTCAAGGCTTTGATCTGCTGGGAAGTTTCAATTGGGCAGTTTGATTTCAAAGGGCAGCTGCCGCAGAGTGTCGGCGCTCGCTTTTGCACTTGCCAGCGAGCAAAGCCGTAGGGCTTTCCGCTTCCTGAGCCAACGGTCCACTGCCAGCCGAGCAAATTAGCCGCTCTTGAACCGTCAATTAGCTCGCGGTGCATTTGCTCTTGGCCGTGAAGCCAACCTTTTCCATTTCTAACGCTCCAGTGAGACGCAAGCCACATTCTGGTTTGGTTTACTAGCCAACCGTCTTCCTCTAGCTCCGCAACTACATTGTCAACGCAGGCCATGCCTGCTGGCCAGCCGTTACCTTCGGTGTCCCAGGATTGATTGAATCTGAGGTTTTCAAAAAGCCTGGTGCCAAGACGGGCATATAAATGTCTTGAGTACTCCTGCCACAAAAGCTCATCGCGGTATTTCTCTTTGTCGTATGAGGGGGCACTACTCACGCTGTCCCAAACCTCTTGAAGAGACAGTATGTTATGGCGGATGTAAGGCGACAGCACACTGGCTCCCCGTGCAGTAACCGGGAGCACCTCTGAGCGCTTCTTCGCATAGCCGCGGATATCAAGTGCTGCCAATGCTTTGTTGGCAGCAGTTTGGCCGCCCTTTATCGAGCTTCTGCCACCACCGGAATGCAAGCCATCAAAAACTTCAGCCAGGATCTTTTCTGGGTCTTGTTGGATTTCGATCTGCTGCAAGTGCTTACTCCTTTTTGGCTTGCGCTTAAGCCTAAGCGCAGGATGTGACGTTGTCTCAACGTTCTGCACCAGATGCACTTAAGATTGTTTTATGGACTCACTCAATCGGCACGAAGATTACGGCAAAGAAGCACTCGACGAGACTGATTTGCTAGTAGACCCAATTGAGCAGTTCAAGATTTGGCTCAAAGAGGCTGAAGCCCAAGAGATCTATGAACCAAACGCATTTGTGTTCGGCACAGTCACCGAAGAAAACACCCCAAGCGCCAGAACCGTATTGCTCAAGGGTGTGGACGAGCACGGGTTTTTCTTCTTCACGAATTTTGATTCGCGCAAAGGCAAGGCAATAGCCCAGAACCCATCGGTCAGCGCGGTATTTGGCTGGTACTCAATGTATCGACAGGTTCTAATAGAGGGCGTGCCAAAACTGTGCCGGGTGAAGATTCCGATGAGTACTTCACTCTCGACCACAAGAGTCTCAAGTGGCGGCATGGTCAAGTAGGCAGTCACAACCAATCGAAAACCGCGATGCACTGGATGCACAGTTCCATGCTGCGCTAGAGCGGTTCAAAGCCGAGGAAGTGCCGAGACTGATTACTGGGGTGGCTATCGCATTGTTCCGACCAGGATTGAATTCTGGAAGGGGCGCTCAAACCGAATGCACGATCGAATTGCCTTCACAAGAACCCTTGATGGTGCTGGCACACCCAGTCAGTGGCAGATTCAGCGCCTACAGCCCTAGCAGTATCTGTCTAGGCGTTCTTGAATTGCTCGTTAACCAATTTCGAGTAGAGACCTTCGTTCTTTAGCAACTCGGTGTGAGTACCGCGCTCAACTACTTCACCTCCGCTTATGACAAAGATGACATCGGCGTTGATTACAGTCGAAAGTCGGTGGGCAATTGCAATGGTTGTTCTGTTTCGTGTAACAGCGTCCAGGGTTTCCTGAACGATGCGCTCACTTTGAGTGTCCATAGAGCTTGTCGCTTCATCGAGTATCAAAACTGGTGGGTCTTTTAGTAGCACTCGAGCAATAGCAATTCGTTGCTTCTCACCGCCGCTTAGCCGGTAACCACGCTCACCAACCATGGTGTCGTAGCCCTCCGGAAAACCAGCAATGGTGTCGTGAATGTTGGCGGCTTTGGTGGCAGTAATTATTTCTTCGATCGTTGCTTCGGGTTTGGCGTAAGCCAAATTCTCCCTGATGGTTGCATGAAACAGATAGGTCTCTTGGTTCACTATGCCAACCTGATCAATCAGGTCGGTTTGTGCAAGCTCGCGCACATCGACTCCAGCAAAAAGCACTTCACCTTCGCTGGCTGCATAGAGCCTGGGGATCAAATAGCTAATTGTTGTTTTACCAGAACCTGAGGGCCCCACTAGGGCGGCATATTGCCCTTTTATAACCTTGATGCTCACGTTTTTTAGAGTGGCCACCTCATTCTCGGAGCCCGGGTAGCTGAATGTGACATTGCGAAGTTCCACGGATCCAAGTTCATCGGTGTTGAGTTTCTTCGGGTCTTCTGGGTCGGTGATTGCTGGGGTCAAATCTATGTATTCGAAAATTCGAGCAAACAGCGCCTCGCTGGTCTGAAGATCTAGCACCACGCGCATTAGCCCCATCAAGGGAAACAGTAATCTGGCTTGAACGGTCGTGAACGCCACAACGGTTCCAATCGAAACCACACTGCCGTCGGTTATCAACCAACCGGCAACCAAATAAATGATTGCCGGAATAGCGGAGAAAAATACCTGCACCATAGCAAAAAACCACTGGCCGCTCATGGTCTGTCTAACCTGCAGGCCAATCTGTACTTTATTCTCGGCCGAGTAGCGATCAACCTCTATTTGCTGTCGACCAAAGCTCTTTGCTAGCAAGATTCCGCTAACCCCAAGCGACTCTTGGGTAATAGCGGTCATTTCACTCAAGGATTCTTGAGTCTTACCGGCAATCTTGGCCCGCACTTGACCAACTCGGCGCTGGGCAATGACCATCAAAGGCATTATTACTGCAGCAACCAAAGTCAGCTGCCAACTCAGTAGCAGCATCGCCACAAAGGCGGCGATAACGGTGACGGTATTACCCAACACGCTAGAGACAGTGTTGCTCAACACATTCGCGACGCCACCAACGTCATTTTGCAATCGCGACTGAATGGTTCCAGTTTTAGTCATGGTGAAAAATGCCAATTCCATCGACTGCAGGTGCGAGAAAAGCCGCTCTCGAAGCTGACCCATAACCTCGTTACCGACTCTGGCTGTTAGGTAGGTTTGCCAAACACCTATGGCTGCCGCAGCAATAAAGATGATAACCATCAGGCTCACCAACTGAGCAAGCACCGTCATGTTTGGTGGCCCGACTGGTGGAAAGAGGCCCTCATTAAACGTGCGCTCAATCAGTAGCGGTGGGATCACAGAAAGACCGGCGCCAAGTAAGACCAAAACAATCGTGCCGATTAGTGCGCCACGGTGGTTGGTAAATAACTCAGCAATACGACCAAGCAAATTTTCAACCTTGGGGGCTGCGGCATTTTCCGCTTTACGCTTTTCGGTATCAACCATAAAGCCCCCGGGGCCAGAAGTTTTTCTCATCACTTAACATTACTTCAGCCCCGTAGCCAGTATTTGGCAGGAAAGCCGAAGGCGTAAATTCCAAACCAGAGCTACTGTCTGGGCAGGCTACGGAAGTGCTTACTCTGCCTGCATTTGTTATCTTCTGGCCGACCTCGTATACGCTTCAACAAGACCGAAAAAAGGGCGCAAATAAATTGACCGTAAGCATAATTCTTGATGTTGACACCGGCGTTGATGACGCCTTTGCTATTCTCTACGCAACCCGCAATCCTGAGATAATGGTCTTGGGTATTACGTGTGTCGACGGGAACACTAGTCTGAAAAATGTCTGCAAAAACACGCTTCAGGTGTTGGATATGGCCGGGGCTTCCAGCATCCCAGTTGCCGCCGGGGCCAATGAGCCACTCATGGGCACAGCCGGCGAACTTGGCGACGCGAGTCATGTCCACGGCGGAGACGGGCTTGCCGGGCTTTCTAACTCTGAGACCTCGAGAACTTTAGATAACCGACACGCAATAGAACTGATTAGAGACCTAATCGAGAACTCCAAAGACCCAGTAACACTGGTGCCAATTGGACCACTGACCAACATTGCACTTTTTATCTCTACTTTTCCGGAAACCGCAAAAAAGCTAGAACGAATCGTGCTTATGGGTGGTTCTGCCTCAGGGGGTAACGTGACTGCTGCCGCGGAATTTAACGTTTGGCATGACCCGGAAGCCGCTCACATTGTGTTTAATAGCGGGCTTCCTTTGACGATGTATGGCCTTGATGTTTTCTATGACCTCAAGGTTGATGAGACACATCTAAAAACACTGCGAGAAACGGGTTCTACCGCGGCAAATTTTGCCGCGGACTTGATTGAGTTCCGGTTGGGATCTTTGGGTTCTGAAATGTGCCTGGGTGACTACGGCGCCGTTGCAACACTGCTGCACCCGGATCTAACAGAAAGCACGGTCATGAACGTGGTTGTCGATAGCTCTCAGGGTCCTGGTCGAGGACAAACAATATGTGATGCTCGCCTAGAGGCACCGGAGCTTTATGACTTTAGAGCGGGCAAGGAGTGCACGGTGATTTTGAAGGTGGATTCAGATGCGATGGTCAAGCTGTGGATGGAGCAGATGAAGTAGGTGCCGTAGGACCTCAAGAAGCCTCCCGCTATCTCTTAAACGCTTCCGCCTTTATCGCAACCGACTCTGACACTTTGGCTAAGAATATGGCCAGCACCAGTGCAACAACTATCCCGGAGCTAATGGCTAGCTCTATGACCGCTCGGTCAAATTCTTCTCTAGTCTTTCCTGAACCTAAGGTCATGTAGGCACCGACTGTAAGGATGTGCCTCACTGCCGCAATAATGCCAATAATCAGGAAGTTCTGAAGCTGGAAAACACCGTCGGTGTAACGGGCAATGACCGTGCGCAAAATCTCCAAAATAATAATTATGAACAGAATGTCATTGATGGACTGGATCATGCCGGTGGGGAAGAAGGGAGTGGTTGTGAAGACTCTAATAACAGAGTAGATGAGTGCCGCCACAGCAATGCCGAAAAGGAAGACACCGAGGACTATGTGGAAGACCTCCTCCATGATTTCAACAAGTCGTGAAGGAACGAGGCTTTTTTCGCTATGTCAATTCCTTTTCCATAAATTTTAAAATCTACAAGGCCCACTTTTCTTCCCGTTTCGATAAATTCTTTTTCAGACGCTGAGCGCAAGCTGCTGAGCCATGTATGGCGTGGCCCGCTGATGGCGGCTGGCGGCACTTGACCAAGAGAATCACAAGGGGTAAAATTCACCTTGTTACAAAGTGCATGGTTGACGGTGTTGGGTCAACGCTCCAGGGTTCGATACCCTCCAAGCGCACTGAGGCCCGCGATGCTTTTCACGACATCGTGGGTTTCTTCATTTAATGAAACTCTTGGCAAACCTGGAACCTACCTACGATCGCTGACAATCAGTTCGGCAATCTCGATTGCGTTTTCAACGGTGGACTTGCTAGGGCTTAGCTTGCAATTGAGAAACGCACCGTCGTAGACAACCATCAACTTCGCTGCCATTGCTGCGTCACCGTCAACGGCAAGTTCAAAATAGGTAAGCACGGTATTTCTATACGCAGAGACTTCTTGTTTGACCGAGTCCGAATCAGGAAGCTCTACGAGGGCGTTTGAAAAAGGACATCCGTAAAAGTCACCATTGGCAAGCGTCATTTTTAAAAGACGAAATGGCACGTCGTAGCTGGGTGTCTCTGTTGTGGTGCTTTTGGTAAGGGCCAGACCAAATTGCTCGCGGATCCCTCTTAGGTAGGTAGCAACAATTTCTTCCTTGCTTGCAAAGTGGTTATACATCGAAGCTTTGGCAACACCGGCGTCTGCAATGATCCGGTCTATGCCGGTGTTGTTTATACCCCGACTGTAAAAGAGCGCTGCCGCAGTGTCTAAGATTCGTTGTCTTGCCGAAGGCCGCTTAGTAATGTCCATGGCTTGACAATACCAGACAGGTCTGTATAGTAAGAATATAGACAGACTTGTCTATTTATAAATGAATCAGCATTCACCGAAAGGAACGGAAAATAAGATGGTCACTGTATACAGTCAGCCTGGTTGCCACTCCTGTGAGCACACCAAGGCTTACCTTGAGGCAAACAACGTCAGCTTCACCGATAAAAACATTCAGCAGGACCCAGAAGCACTAAAGGAATTCGATGCTCTTGGTTACCAGGGAACCCCAGTTGTGGTTGCCGGTGACAAGCACTGGGCGGGACACGACGTGGCCAAACTCGCCGAACTCGTTGCCTGATTACTAGTTGGCTAATTACCAGTCGGCTCATGCCTGGAGTAGCCAGCACGCAGCCCAGACTCCCTTTCTGGGAGCACAAGAAACAAGTAGCGGCATCCCGTAATGTTCGTGGAGGCGTCAATGGCCCCAAGGTCGCCTCCACGGCTCACGCGATAAAGAATCATCTACACCAAGCCCGCGGCACGCTTTTTCAGGAAATTTGCAACCTCATAGTTCTCATGTCTTGCAAAAGGCAGCACGCCCGACATGATTTGCTGTGGTAGGTCGCTCAGCACCGTCAGTTGCTGGTCGATTACTTTCTGAGCTGCTCGCTCTGGGACCAGTAGTTTCTCCGCAGTCTCTAAAAGCAACGCCCTAGACCACTCGGTCTGTTTGTCACCAATACCTAAGGCCATGGTTCTATCTTCGTAAAATCTCGTGCAGAGCAGGTCATAGGCCGGGGAGATAAACCACTCGCCGGTTTCAGCCTCGAGAACAGAAAAGTTTTTAGCGTGAGCATCGCCGTTGCCGATGAGCCAGTTGAATACCAACTGACGAAATAGATTGAGCCCAGCTACCTGCTTGGCAGGGCAAAGAGAGACGAGCTTTGATGCCACCTCGACAAACCCCAGGTTGTATTTCTCCGCAGGATATTGATTCAGCACCTGGCAGCCGTCCTCAGCTGCCAACTTTATCTTCGAGGTTCCTTTGGCCTTCCGGTCAAAGCGTCTTAGCCGCAATGCATGATCTCCCAGTGAGTCGGTCATCATTTCAAAGCCGCTGGTTTTGATACCGCAGGCATTTGCAGACTTTAGAAAATAGTGTTCGTTCTCAACTGCGAATGGCACTTCCTTGGGGTTTAGCTTCAAGATGTAGTCAATGTTTGAAAGCCGCACTGGTGCGTTCAACATTTTGCTCGAAACCTTGTCCTGCACGCCAGGAATACCACTGGCCCGAGAGCCAAAATGTCGCTCTCGAATTTCCTGGAAGCTGAACTGGGTGCCCTTCACGGGCAGTGCAAGGCTTTCACGAGGCTGATCTGGGCTAACCCCCTCGGGGAGGATCTGAACATCACCGATTAGGTCAGCACCAATGTCTAACAGCAGGCTCAGTTCATCGTTCAGTGAGGTCTTTATCCGGTCCCGGATCGCCGTGAGCCTGGGCCCCTCAGGCAGAAGTCCCGCAAAAAATGCTGGAGTCGCTCCGTTGGCAAGGGTTATCGGCTCTGCACTAACCGGGAGAGTGGTTGCTATCTGAGGTAGTCTCAATTGCGCATACTCGGTTACATATTCAAACCGGACACCCGAGCTGGTTCTACCAAGAGTTGCAGCCAGCCTCCCTTTTTTATAGACCAAGCCCAAAGTGTTAGCCATTTGGCGCCACCACCAAATTGAACTTCAAGCCCAGTACCCCCAAGATCAGGAGCACCCGCTTCAGGCTCATTGAGTTCTTGCCATTTTCCAATTCGAAAATGGCCCTTACCGAAACATCACTCAGGTCAGAAAGCTGAGCCTGAGTGATGCCAAGCGCCTTTCGGCGCTCGCGAATAGCCTCGGATAGCGTCTTTTCCGCAGTCTCACTCATGGGCACTAACTCCTAAATCGGCTATATTTTGCCTATAAGAGCTAAAAGTAGTTCAAACAAGTAGCCCAGTCAAGTAAATCGGACACATCTTGCTGAATTACTTGCATCTGACCCCCATTCAGCAGTCGGCAGAAAGGTAATTTTGAAGATTCTAATCATCAGCTATAAAGCTTTTGGCCATTCAATAAAAGTCGCCTCCACCAGGGTTGGCTACCGCAGGTGCTGACCCCTAGCTGAACTGCAGCCTCCTGAGAAGAGATGGGACGACTGCTAGGTAGACGGCTGCGTACTTTCTTCGCACTGGCAGCAACAAAGCAACTTGATCAATCTACTGGCCATGCGGCTCGAACTTACTACCTGAAAACAGAACGGATGCGACGCTAGTGAACACTGCAACAGCCTCTTCGAAAGATGGCGGCTTTGAAGCTAGCGCTGCAAGCTGGCGATTGAATGCGGTTTTGACTTTTGGAGAGGCCTTCAATTCGTGAAGTGCTAACTGGAGCTTTTGAAACTCAGTGACCGGTTCGCAAAAGCCTTTGGAGCGCTGTGAAAGTTCGATTATGGAGAAATCAAATATTGTCTGCATTAGATCTTGGTTCTTACCAAATTCCCTAATCCTCCAGATGTCATAAATGTGTCGAACGAGTTTTGGTTGGTTTTCGATATTCTCCACTCTCGACAAAAGGGCAATAATTTTTTGCGCCGCTGTCTCCTCGAGTGCGACGATTTCTAGGGTTTGAGTGGGCTCTGGTGTTCCAGCAAGAGTATGGGCAAGAGACCTGATTGGCATTGGTGAGGTGGGGGCCAAGTAATCCTGGGCAAAGAATTCCAATGTGACTGAACTTTCAAACGCCAAGCCGGATTCAAATCTAGACCGGTAAGGAATCATAAAGCGGCTAAATCCGCCGGCGTACTTTGCCTCTACCTTGATTCCCACAAAACCGCTTGCCTCCAAAGCGGTTTTGAAGTCGACTCGTATTTGGCTCATTTTTGACCGACGTCTGCTACGCAAAAGCCCTGCGGGTGTTGTCATTTTCAGGTCAACATCCTCGGATAGGCGATCCATTAATCCACGAGCCTTAACCAAGCTGGTTCCACCTCCAAACGAAAGTCCAATTGGGTCGGTGTGCAGGGTTGAAACTAACTCAAGAATCTTTGAGATAACCAAATCCTTTTCGAGTATTTCTTCTCGAAAAGGGGAAAGGTTTTGACTGACGACGTCTGCAACTAGATCGGAGTGCTCATTAGAAATTCGATACATATTCTATTTTGATTTGACCCACTGACATTTTGCGGGACACTCGTTTATCAGTCTTTACAATGAGCCGCATGGGAATCTGGTCTGTCTGACCAGCCTCCCAGTCCCTAATCAAAGGGTGCACTTCGTAATCAACCCCAAGTTTGGAAAGGGCTTCTCTAGACAGGGTCCAGAGGCTGGCCCTGGGGACAATGTTACCCGAGGCTGTTTTCCTGGTTTTCGCGTAGACCCCCCTTCCGATGCGATAAAGCGATCCTGCGTCGACCATTTGCGAAAGGGCTAAGTCAACTCTGGCGCTAGAGCCAAAGTGCAACATATCTTTGCGCAGGACGACATCAGAGGACTGCCTAGCGACAGAACGCTTGATCTGCTGCACAATCGAATTCATGACTGCAATTATCTCTCGTAATGAAAATTACCACAATGCCCAATGAACCAGTAGGTACTAGCAAGCTCAGTACATTTTCCTATTGTTTTGATTCTAGAACCTTGCCAAAAAACTGCCACCAAAGCGCCAATTGGCAGCGTCTTGAATGAATAAACCCAGCCCCAGACGAACCCGGGGCCAGGCTAATTCATTTGACTTGTTGTTCTAAAAGCTATTGCTACTTCACTTCTTCGAGAAGGCCAGTGGCAACATCAAAGATGAAACCCGTGACAGCATCGGTGTGAGGGATGAAAGGCGAAGCCTTTATCCTAGAGATGCTCTGTGAGACATCAACTGCGATGTTATTAAAAGACTCCGCGGCCCACTCAGGCTTCAATCCAGTTTCCTTGCGGATTCCTTCTTTGAACTCATCGTCTGTGAAGGTGAGCATGCCACAGTCGGTGTGGTGGATAAGAATTATCTCTTTGGTGCCAAGTAGTCGCTGGCTAATAGCTAAAGACCTGATCTCATCGGCTGTCACAACGCCTCCGGCGTTGCGAATAACGTGTGATTGACCTTCTTCAAGGCCCAGCGCGCCATAAACATTGATTCGTGCATCCATGCAGGCCAAGACCGCAATGTTCTTTGCGGGTGGCAGGGGAAGGGGTCCAGAGAACGAAGCAGCATATGCCTTGTTGTTCTCCAGAAGCTCATCGGTGAATGACATGGATTCCTTAGGTTGTTGGTCCAGAGCATCGGCGGTCGCCGATGCCTATTGCTTGATTGCATAAAGGACAACACAAGTTTCGGGAGATCATTTATTTGTTACGAAGCGTTACTTTCCACTCGCTCTGACCCTTTCTTCACTGGCAACGAAATCTTTGACGGTGATTGCCCGAATAGCGCGGCCTGCAATTTCAAGCGTCAAATCCTCAAGCCGTTTGAACCTTGAGCAAACTTTGCCAATGTCCAGTTTCTTGCCGCTTGCTAGAAACTCAGCTTCGAATTTGTCACGAATGTCATTGAATCCACAGATCGAATGCAAATACAGCGAGAAGTAGTGTTTTGAGCAGCCAAGGCAGCAAACGTCAAAGGCTGCTTGTTATAGGTGTCGGGGTAGGTCGCGAATGGGATTTCATAGGAGAGCATCCCAAAGGTCATGTTCTCTTCGACACCCTCCTGAAGGTTATCGATGAGCAGCTTTCAAACTCCCGCGATTACCCTTCGTCTGTCTTTAGGCAGTGATGCCAAATACTCTTGCCGGCTAGCTGCGGTTGAAGAAACTACGGCCAATCTTCTCACATCTGACTTTAGGCAGGCGGAATGGGACATTTCCTGAGACGCAACTAAAACCGGAGGGGTCCGCAGAAAGGGACTAGGCAAATCATTGTTGCAAGATTCCTCAATACACTCAAGGAGCCCCAGTCCTCGAGAGGGGTAGAAAACTGGACCGAGTATTGGATGCTCTGGCTGGCCTCTAGCTGAATCGCACTTTTTGGTAAACGGATGTCACAGCGGCTCGGCAGTTAGGGCAACCTGAGTTCGCGAGTTTTATGGCCAGTTTTAGCGCATAAACGGTGTGGACGATAGAGGCACCTCTTGAAATCTTCGGTTATCCGAACATTTCCGGGGACGCTAATACGCGCGCTGGTAGGATATTTTTTTTTCAGTACATTTCTTAGGAGCAAAGATGGCAAGACACGACTTGAAGCGACGCGGTTCTTCAAAGAAGGCTTGGGCGCTTCTCTCGGCAGCACTCATTGCTTCCGGGGGCCTAATCACAGCCCAAGCGACGACCGGAGACATAGACATTTTAGGAGGCGCGCTGTCTTTTACTTCTGCCAAGGAAAAAAGGGGCACAGCTGCCCTGTCTAGCCTGCTCACGCAGCCCACGGATGGTTCTGCCGGTAATGATATCGGTGCAGAAATAGTTGCTGGAGACTATGTTGACTATTATGGTCTCGCAGTAGTGGGAGGCAGGACGCTAGACGCCAGAGTGACTTTTGTCTCAGAAAACGGCTTGATAAATGATGACGGGTTGGATGGTCAGCTAGACAAACTTGACGACTACACAGGTTCAGGCAAAACCGAAAACACCCAAATAAGGATGTATACGGACTTTACTGAGACCGGTGCCGAAGATGCTTTTATCGAACTAAAAATAGAGTTTTTCGAAGACCTCCAAACCTCACCCACTTCGGTGGTGCTAGAAAATGTCTATCTCTCGATTTATGACATCGATCTTTTGCAGTTCGTAGAGATTTCAGACTTCGATAGGTACTACCTAAATGACACCGGCTCGATCCTAACCGCGGACCCAACCTCCGGAATCCTAAGGATTCAATCCTCTGATACGTCGACCAGTAGTGACGCCGGCTCTGACATCACCATTGGCCGAGCATCATTTGATTTTGATTCGACTTCCTCCATTACCTTGAAATTAGGCCAAGCCGGTTCGGCCGGACCCGGAGCCGCGGCGTTTGACCTGGACTTTGGGCCAGGTGTGACTTGGACCGACCGGGGAACAGCTGTGGTAAATACACTCGCAGCAAACAAGATTGTGTCATTTGTTGTAAACGGTGGTTCGGGCTTCATGGGCTCTCAGGCAGCATCAACCGCGACAGCATTGAGGTCAAACACGCTCAGTAGAAGCGGTTTCAACTTTTCCGGCTGGAATACGGCAGCTGACGGCAGTGGAACCCCTTACGCAGATGGCGCAAGCTTTCCCTTCACTTCAAGCACGACACTCTTTGCCCAATGGTCGGGAATCATCGTCTCAGTGCTGTTCCTTATCAAGGGCCAATCGGCCTCAGCACCCCCAGGAGCAGTCTTTGTGTGGGAGCGGAAGCAAGCGTGACTGGTTCCAGGCTCTCGTCAATCTCAAAAATCTACATCGACAACATTGAGGTTCCATTCACTGCAGTGAGTGATTCTAAAATCACTTTCACTGCCCCAGACATGAAGGCTGGTAAGTACCAAATAAAGTACTGGGTTCCAGTCAACAGCGTGAACCTAACGGACTCAATCACAATTGGCGCTTGCAGTCAGGCACCTGTTACCAGTGCACCTTCAGAACCTGAAGACACTCAAGTAGTAGACCCAACAGCACCCAAGCGGTTCTATGACGCCAAGCGCTTCTCCAACTATCTAGGAGACAGATCCGGTGTTATCTCAGCTGATGAGAGAGCCATCACAGCTTTCCTGGGCAAGTACCAGGCCATCACAAGAATAACCTGCCTGGGTTCAACCTCCGGTGTTCCTGCAGCCCCCAGCGACATGAGGCTTGCAACCAACAGAGCAGCAAATGCCTGTGACATCGCCAGAGAGCTAAACCCAGATGCCGTTATTTCGATCAAGGCAGTAACCGGCAGGGGCATTGGCCAGTTCTACCGAAGTGTGACTGTGTTTGTGACTGGCACAGCTAACTAGCAAAATCAAATAAGAACCCGGCCCATCTCCCGAGCAGTTTTAGGAGATGAGCCGGGTTCTTTCTTTGATCAGCAACTTTGTCTGGGGTCGAAAATTCAGCCGCAGTTTCTTGAGAAATTTTTGCAACATTGGAAGCAGCCCTTTAGTTCAATTGCCCGCCCAGAACTTTCAATGCATTAGACCAACAACCAGCTCTAGTGGGGAAAAAAAGAAAAAGCTCCGAGCCCATGAATTCATTTGGTCTCGAAGCTTATTCTTTAGTTTTTTTCACTCGCAGAAGGCTTGGTTTCAACTGCTTACATCTATAGCTAACTAAGACTCATGCCTTTTTGTTACGCGGCTTCTAAAAGTTTGTTCCAAAGACATGCAAGCAGCCTGCCACTTTTTAGGCTCTGGGCAGACAGCTTCGCAGCCAGAAGCCAAGAAATAGCTGGCAATCTCCGATTTCTCAGCCTAGGCTTTTGGTAGAAACCTCAAATACAGGAGTTTATTGCGCAAATGCGTAATAAACCTGAGGGTTCGACGTGTACATAAGATGCAACCGAAAGGAGGGTCATGACTGATTCAAGTAACTTCAAAGATGATAAATCTAAAGTTCCAACTGAAGCAGAGCTAGAAGCAATGCTCGATGAAGAATCTGATGATGAGTTTGGCCAATCCGAATTAGAGGTTGCAGCAGAAGAACAAAGAGCGGTTCTGAAAGAGTGGACTGCGCAAGACTTCGCAAGCATTTACACCCGGTTCCGTCCCCACCTAGAGCGTCACGCCAGAAGGTTCTTGCGTAACCCAAGCCAGGTTGATGAGGTTGTGCAAGATGCATTCCTCTATCTAATGGTGACCCTGCCAGAGCTTGACTCTGAATTAGGTGTGCTCAGGTTTCTAAAGTGGAAAGTCAGACTCCTCTGCCTAGACGTAATCAGGGTCGGTAGCCGTGCCTACCACGCAGACCTAGAAGAACACCAAGAGTTTCTTGCCTCAGACGATGAGGAAATGAGTTTGGACTTGGAGCGAGCAGAAGATGCCGCCATTGTCCGCATGGCCCTTGCAAAGTTGCAACCAAGGCAGCGTGAAGTTCTAATCGCCAGCATCTATGAGGAGAAGTCAACCCTTGAGATTGCCGAGCAGGTTGGCCTGTCTGAGAATGCCACCAGGCAACTCATGCACCGTGCCCGCACCTCTTTGAAGAAGGCTCTTATTGGAGAGGCCGACACCTCAGGTTTGAGCCTGGGTCAAATTCTCTCCGTGGCTGCCCGCAAGGCACCCAAGATGCCAAGAACGCAGGCGTTCAGGCGATGAGCGTTGCAGTGATCGCAGTGCTTGGTCTTGCAGCCTTCCTAAACTTTGGCTCCTTTACCCCCGCTTCACAGCTTGCTGATTCAACAATCGTTCAGCCCGAAGCTGCTCCGGTTGAAATCAGCCCTGAGGGTCAAGCAGCAGGTTCAGAAACCGCTCCAGAGGCTGGGCTAGCAACAGACACAGAGCCTGCACCAACAACTGTTCCCGGCTCTAGTGCCGCAGCCACCACAGACACTGCAGTTTCAACTGATATAGAGGCAGCACTTGTATCCGAGGAAACTGAGACAAGCACTGTTGACCAGAATGCGGGACAGAACACACAACCAGTTCAGAACACATCACAATCTGGAGCGCTAACAACACAGCTAGCGCTGAATGACCCTTCGATTGACAGAAGTCCGTTTGACCCATGGTTAGTGGACAGGATCTTTGAGGACTCGGGCACAGCCTCGATTCTTCAGGGAGACTCGCTTGGCCAAGACAGTTTCTCTAACAGCCAGCTTGTTGCAATCTCCGATGCTGGAGTGTGGGCAGACTTTAGCTTTGACGCTAACGGGCCAAGTCCTATTTCAAACGTGAGGGTCGGATTTTTAGCGGACAGCAACCAGTTCTTCTCATTCACTAAGAAGGTTGACTACCTAGTTGCCAGGACGCAAAACGGTCTTGACCTCTACACCTACGTGGGCAAAATCCAAGAAATCAGTGATCTTCAAATGAACCGCTATTCGGACACCAGAATGACCGATGCTCTTCTGACACTAGAGATCTTGGTTGATCCAAGTGCAGGCAAGGTCGTTGATTCGGCGCTCCGGGTTCAAGCCAGCTCCTAGAACGAAGCTAACAGCTATTAGGCACCAGCTGCTGGCAACGGCTCCTAAACATCTCGATAACCTCAACCGGGAAGAACTTTGAGCAATCGGAGCCGGGTTGAAATCTAGCTGGCTAATTCCTGGAAGACCGATGCTGGCAATAAACCGGTCGCTTTTGCCTTGGCAACAGCCTGTTGTCTTGATCCAACACCCAGAACCCTGAAGATCCTCACGCTCTCTTGCTTGATGGAACTCTCAGAGAGAATCAACTGATGCGCAATCTGCGCATTAGTTTCTCCTCTTGCCATTCCAAGCAAGATCTCATACTGACGTTCAGTGAGCTCACCGTCGTCAGTCTGGGCGGTCTCTCTAAACAGGTTCTTGAGTCCCAGGCTCTCTAAATAGATAGCCCCGGTGTTGCTGGAAACAGTTGCAGCGTCGTCACTGAAGCGTTCGATCTCCACCTTGGGGTCGGTAATAGACAGTGAAGCACCAACCGGGACATCACCCTTCACAAAGGGCAAGACCCAGAGGGTCACTTTCCTGTCTGAAGCCTCATGGTCGGTGACAGTGAGTTTTTGGGAGTTGATTGCGTCAGCAACTGAGTTGTCCTCAAAGAGACTCAGTTGCTTGGAGGGGTCAAAGGCCTCTAGGCCATAGGAACCAATGCAGTGAAGCATTCCCCTGTTAGAAAGACCAAAGAGCTGGGTGCCGAGCATTCCCACGCCAAGTTCTGGGTCATGGGTAAGTCTGCGGCAGTAATCGTTTGCGTTTGCCGCAGCTGCTATTAACTGAGTGAGCTTTGCCACCCTTTGAATCTCAATCATGCAATTCCCCCTTGCAAGTAAGTAGCGAACTACTGAAGGTTCAGAACAAACTGCTTTGTACTCACTGTCCTTCAAGAATCCGTACAACTAAAAGTATTGGGGGGGGGGGGGACATTATTTAGAGCTTTTCGTACAGCACATTGAATGTGCGTACAGACCTCGGTCCAACCTCATAACTACTACCCTCACCTACTGGTTACCTAAGGCTGTAAGGGTGTGCTATCTCCTGCTTGGTTGGTGGTATCTCATTCTTGCAGCCCATGATCAAACGGTTATGGGCAAACCAAGAAAAGAAAGATAAATATGTCAAAATCTATGACTCGTAAGGGTCTTGCTTTTGGTGCAGGATTAGCTCTCATTGGATCTGGTTTAGGTGTTGCTCCGGCAAGCGCCACAGATGCGGTGAACGTTCTTCTTGCTCCGAAGACAGGCACGACCTACAATTCGATCTTGCAGGCGGGCATAACGCTGACTGCAAACTTGAACGCAAACGACACCGACACAACTGATGATGCTAAATATCTAGTTTGGCGAATTGAAAATGCGGGTGAGGCATCAATCTCAGCCAACTTCAATGGTTTTGCCTCGGACAATACATCAGCAGGTAACGCGAACCAGATTGCCGTGGCCCGCTCGACCGCAGCCACAGCAGTATCGCCAATTGCCGGTGGGGGAGACAACTTCTCGCAAAGGTTCGTGACTGCGAACCTTGATTTCGCGGCATCGCAGGTAGCTGCCCAGGCTCTTGATCAGGTTGGTGCTGTAGCGGCATCGACTAGCAAGTTCCTCTACGTCTCTGGCTTCGAGCACACCGACACAAA
>FUWD013350918.1_pt4 | contig 19725 bp, 14 predicted proteins | sample 1063281 | NCBI WGS metagenome assembly FUWD01 (sample SAMEA79048168, study PRJEB19326) | metagenome | biome: marine | reverse complement strand
CCGCTTAGTGAGATTTAATTGCGAGAGAAATGATTATAGCTGATGGAACAATAAAAGCTAGTGAATTTGCACTTAAATACGGAATTGCAATGAATATTGCTGGTGGAACTCATCATGCTTTTACCAATAAAGGAGAAGGATTTTGTATGTTAAATGATCAAGCAATTGGCGCTAGATACTTGCAAGAAAAAAACTTTGCTAATAAAATATTAATTGTTGATTTAGACGTACATCAGGGAAATGGAACTGCAGAAATTTTTCAAAATGATGCATCTGTTTTTACATTTTCAATGCATGGGAAAAGCAACTACCCATTTCATAAAGAAAAGAGCAATTTAGATATTCCTTTAGAAAACGGAACTGACGATCACACATATTTATCAATTCTAAAAGAAGTCTTACCAAAATTAATAACAACAGAACAACCTGATTTTATCTATTACTTATGTGGTGTAGATGTTATCCAAACAGATAAACTTGGAAAACTATCTCTAACTATAGAGGGCTGTAAAGAAAGGGATCGATTTGTATTACAAACCTGTAAAGATTTTTCAATTCCTGTAATGTGTAGTATGGGTGGAGGATATTCTCCTGATATTAAAATTATAATTGAATCACATGCTAATACGTTTAGGCTAGCACAAGAAATTTTCTTCTAACGAAGCCCAAGTTCTTCTCTTAAATATTCATTTTTTAAACTATTCTGACTCCAATAAGGGAGCATTTTTTGTTTTTTCAAAATCACAGAAGTAGTTCTTTGTTTTCCATCAAATGATGAAGGAAATGTTTCAAACCAACCCATTATTTTATATGGTGCTTTATTTTCAAAAATAATACTCATCGTTCTTTTTAGTTGAGCATACTCAATTTTGTATTCCATTAAATTCCTCCCTAATATCTCTTTTTTATTATATGAGGTTAAAGAGGCAGCTCCTTCAAAAGATTGCAACGGTAAATGTTTTAGTTGAATATAATTTGCAGGGGGAATAAATTGAAGCCTTCCTGTTGGCAATAATAATGGATTCATTCGAAGCACGTTAAAAACTTCGTCCTCTAGAAATGATCTTTTAATTCTTGTGGTTATATCCCCTTCTTTTTCAAAATAGGAACGATGTTCAACTTTATAATCTGTATTAAAAATGAGGTTAAATTGAGTATACACGGTGCCACACCATTCTTGAGAAGATGCAGATACTTTAAGTGATTTTGGGAATTTAGTTCTATCTATTGGTGTAAATACAGAGTTAAATAAAGAGTAATCATAGACTCCTGTGGTAAACTTTTTTAATTGAATATTCTTTAATATCCATGTTGTTTGTTCGTTTGTATAATACTCATTTTTTACTTGTTTATCTGTCAAAAAATCTTCTGTTACAAAAATACTAATAAGCTGACCAGGATGATTTTCTTGATATCTGTTTTGAGAAACCTCATACACGTTAACCTCTGCTTTACCGTCAGACCAATAAGAATTTGTTGCTACATTATTTTTTTGTGCAAATGCAGTTACCACAAAAAAAGAATAAATTATTAATGAATATTTTAATTTTTTCATAATTAAATATATCTAGTAAAGATACTTGTTTTAAAAAATTTAGGTAAAATTAAAAATGATTCTTTTCCTAACTTCAAAAATTCGTAATTTGTAGGCCTTATATGTTACATGAATTAAAAGACATCATTCGTTCTGCTAAAATTGCAAAAACTCAAGGCTTAAAAACTGTCATAGCTTCTGTGGTTCATCTAGAAGGTTCTTCTTATAGAAGACCAGGAGTTAGAATGTCTATTCAAGAAAACGGTAAAATGATTGGTGCGGTAAGTGGTGGCTGTGTAGAAAAAGAAATATTACGGCAATCGCAGAGAGTTTTTGAAACCAATACTCCAACTCTAATGGAGTATGATGGAAGATATCGTCTTGGATGTGAAGGTGTTTTATCTATTTTAATTGAGCCTTTTAATCCTACTGATGCATTTTTTGATGCATTTGAACATCAATGCTTGACTAGAGAATCGTTTTCTATCACCTCCTCTTTTTCAAAAGAAAACTCCAAAAGACATCAAGGAGGTTCTTGTTTTATTTTTTCTAAGGGAAAATTTCCTATATCAAAATTAAGGATAGCTGAAAAATTAGATACATACACGCAAACCATCGATCCAGGGTTCAAATTAATTATCGTGGGTAGTGAACACGATTCCGTTCAATTGTGTAAATACGCCTCTTTAATGGGATGGGAAGTAATCATTGTAGCTCCAATAGATGAAGTAAAAACAATTAATGATTTTCCTGGAGCGTCTTGTTATATGGGAATTGACGAAAAGGAATTTGGCAAACTCACATTTGACTCTTTAACCGCAGTGATGATGATGTCACATAGTTATGTAAAAGACTTAAAATATCTTTCTGAAATTCTTGAAACAGAGACAAGCTACATTGGTTTACTAGGGCCAAGCAAGAGAAAAGAAAAATTATTAAATGAGCTAATAGAAAATAATGACTCTCTTTCAGAGAGTTTTTTCGACAAAATATTTGGCCCATCAGGAATTAATATAGGGGCAGAAACACCTCAAGAAATAGCTATTTCTATACTTGCTGAAATATTATCTGTTATTAGAAATCAAAAACCCATATCTTTGAGAGATAAACAAATCGGAATTCATCAATGATGCCAAAAACCGCCATACTCATACTTGCTGCTGGAGAATCTAAACGAATGGGTGAACCCAAACAATTATTACCATACAATAATTCTACATTATTACTCCATTCTATTGAACAAGCTAACAATATAAAATATGCGGATGTATTTATTGTTATTGGAGCTCATTTTGCAGATGTATTTAAATCTATAAGAGGCCAAAAAGCAACTATCCTCAAAAATAATAATTGGGAAGACGGCATGGGAAGTTCATTAAGTAAAGGTATTGAACTTATAAAAAAGAAGAATAATTACGATAGAGTATTGGTTACCTTGGCTGACACACCTTTAGTTAATACTGAACATTACGAAGAATTAATTTCATTGTCAGATGCAACAGGTAAAAGAATCATACTTACAAATTATGACGAAGTCTCTGGTGTTCCTGCAATTTTTGATAAATCATTATTTAATGAGTTATCTCTTTTATCAGATAATGAAGGAGCTAAACCTGTAGTAAAAAAATATAAAAAAGAGGTCTTAAAAATGGATTCTAAAATACCTTTTTTTGATATTGATACTAAACAGGCTTACCAAAAATTATTGAACTTATCCTAAAATTTTACTCTCAACAAAACCCAACTCTTTCACAAAAGGTTGTTTAAATAACTGCTTACTAGTTGCAGCTTTAATTGCGTTTGCAACAGCACCACCTGCAGGAGGAAGACCTGGTTCGCCCAGCCCTGTTGGAGACAAATCACTTTCAACAAAATATGTTGAAACCTGTGGGGTTTCATTCATTCTTATTAAACGGTATGTGTCAAAATTAACAGACTGTGGGGTTCCTTCTTCAAATGAAAAATCTCCATACATAGCGTGTCCAATTCCATCAATAACTCCGCCCTCTACTTGATTTTTTGCACCTAGTGGGTTAACAACTATTCCACAATCAACAGCTACAGTTACCTTCTTAACAATTGGCAAACCATTAACCATTTCAACATCTGCAACTTCAGCTACATGAGTGTTATGACTATAATATGCAGAAAACCCTTGATAAATTCCTTCTGAGGATTTACCCCAATTGGATTTTTCAACAACTAAGTTTATAGTCTTCTCCATTCTCTCAGCTGAATACTGAATTCTTTCATCTTTGGTTCCTTTAACATTTTGAAGTAACTCTATGAGAAGTGATGGATGATCTTTACCTAACTCAGATGCTAATTCATTAAAAAAGCTCTGTTCTGCAAATGCTAAAAAATTTGTGTATGGAGCTCTCCAAGCTCCAGTTGTAATTTTACTTTGGTAGTTTGCCGTACTTACTTTATAATTTGGAATACATCCAGCAGGGAAAAAATTAGGTATTAAACCATACATATTTCCATTGATAGCTGCTTCTTTTAGGTGATACCCAGTAATTTTACCATCTTTTATTGAAGCTTTGATTCTGTATTTAATGGCTGGCCTATAGATCCCAGCTGCCATATCATCTTCTCTTGAAAATACAACTTTAACTGGCTTATTTGCTAAACTAGATATTTGAGCTGCCTCTTCTGCAAAATCTCCATAAAGCCTTCTTCCAAATCCTCCTCCCATTCTGGTCATCTCTAGATGAATTTCCTCTGGTTTCCTATCTAGAAGTTTTGAAATTTTACTTGCGGTCCAAGCAGGAGTTTGAATGGGTCCAACTAGATGAACTTTATCTGATGTTACATTTGCATAAAAGTTCATAGGTTCCATACAGTTATGAGGTAAAAAAGGAGATTCATACGTTCTTTCTATATTTTTATCAGAATTTAAAAAAGCCTTTTCTATATTTCCATCTTCTCTGTTCACCTTAAACTTATTGCCATTAAGAATTTTCAATAACTCTTTGTTATGGTCTTCTGTGCTCTCTAGTTTTGTATTGCTGCTCCATTTACAAATTAAAGCCTTCTTTCCCTTCATAGCAGCCCAAGTGTTTGTCCCTAAAACCGCTATTTTATTTCCAAATTTAAGAACGTCCACAACTCCATTAATCTTTTTGGAGTTTTGAGCATCAAAACTAACAAGTTTTTTTCCAAAAGATGGAGGTCTTAACACAGAAGCATATACCATTTCTTCAGTTACGTAATCTAACCCGAATAGAGGTTTCCCTGTAATAATTTTTTGAATATCTACATTCTTTATGTCTTGCCCAATAATTTTATAATCCTTCGATTCCTTTAACTCAACATTTTCTGGGACTTCAAGAACTGCTGCTTCTTTAACAACTTCTCCATAACCAAATGAATCTCCATTAGCATTGGTAATTATTCCCTGGGAGGCATAGCAAGAAGAAGGCTCTACACCCCATTTTAATGCTGCAGCATTGATTAACATTTGTTTAGCTGTTGCTCCTGTTTGACGAAGTGCATCCCACCCAAAACGAATAGACTGACTTCCTCCTGCAACTTGCCTTTGATAATTAACGGGGTCATACAACCCTTGAGATACTGATACCTTTTCCCACGGAACATCTAACTCCTCAGCAATGATCATAGGCATAGATGTTTTTACTCCCTGACCGATTTCTGGATTAGGGGAAAAAATAGTAACATACCCTTCTTGAGAGATTTTTATAAAAGCATTAAAGTCATTAAAATTTAGTTTTGAAATATCAATGGGTACAATTGCATTAGGTTTACATGCATTTAATAAATTAAACCCAATTAACATACCTCCACTAGCAAGAACAGATGTTTTTAAAAAATTTCTCCTACTAAAACTGATTGATTTTTTTTGAGAATTCGTCATATTATACTGATTTCATTTATGAGTTTTTAGCGGCTAATTCAATCGCTTTTTCTATTCTATTGTATGAGGCACATCTGCAAATATTACCCTGCATAGCTTCTCTAATCTCATCTTTAGTTGGTGAAGAGTTTTCTTTTAAAAATGCAGAGGCTGTCATTATTTGACCAGCTTGACAATATCCACATTGAGGAACATCTATTTCTTTCCAAGCTTCTTGTACCGGATGGGTGCCGTTATCAGAGAGCCCTTCAATAGTTGTAATAGATTCCTCATTTAATGAAGAGACAGTAATAGAGCAACTTCTAACGGCTACGTTATTTACATGAACTGTACATGCTCCACATTGTGCTATTCCACAACCAAATTTTGTTCCTACCAGGTTCAGTTCATCTCTTAAAACCCAGAGGAGAGGTGTATCGCTGTCTACATTTACAATAATTTTTTCACCGTTAATGTTTAGTGTGTAATTTGGCATAATATATGTTTGAAATAAAAAGCATAAGTTAAAAATTATTGTTCAAACTTTCAAATGTATTTGATAGTTAGGCTCTATTTTTAATATTTTTTGTTAAATATCCAATCACAAAACCTTTACACAGACACTACATAAATATAAAAATTGTTGTAATTAAAAGATTTAGCTTAATTTAGTAACCAAACATTTAAAGAGATATTATTTTATGAGTCATGTTATTCTCTTGTGTTTATATTGTAAACCTAAACAATGAAATTAAAATATTTTATTTATTTAATATTCTTTACTCAGCTTGGTGTTTTCAGCCAAGAGCTTCCTCCTATTGAGATATTTAAACCAAAAGATTATGCTGCAGAGGACCAAAACTGGGGTGTTTCTCAAGGAAATGATAAATCTATATACTTTGCAAACAACAAAGGACTATTGAGCTATAATGGCTCTAGATGGAAACTATACAAATCATCAAACTCATCTATCTTTAGATCTGTTAAAGTTATTGGGGACAAAATCTATACTGGTAGTTATATGGATTTTGGATTTTGGAAAAAAAATAAATATGGCACTTTAAAATACACCTCTATATCATCAAATGAAGAAATCTCTTTGGCAGAGGATGAAGAGTTTTGGAATATTTTAGAACTAGACCGTTGGATTCTTTTTCAGTCTCTAGACCGCATTTATATTTTTGATACAAAAACAAAATCTACTGATATCATTGAATCAGAGACAGCAATTACAAAAATATATAAGGTACAAGAAGAAATTTACTATCAAAAATTTAATCTAGGGATCTACAAATACAAGAATGGCAAAGAGATATTAGTCTCTAACAACAAAATATTAAAAGGCAACAACATTATAAATATATTCTTAAACAATAACAAATTATTGTTTCAAACAAAAGAGCTTGGTTTTTTTATTGAAAAAAATGACAAAAGTGTTGTTGAGTGGGATACTAAACTTAATAAAAAACTTAAAGAATACAGTGTATACAATAGTCTACAGTTGCAAAATAATGACTTTATACTAGGTACTGTATCTAATGGAATCATTTATATCAACAAAGAAAAAGAAATAGAATACACCATAGATCAAAGTAAAGGACTGGCAAACAATACGGTACTTTCTTTATTTGAGGATAAGGATAAAAATGTTTGGCTAGGTCATGACAATGGAATCAGTAATATAAATTTTAATGCCCCATTTAGAGCCTACAAAGATGACTTAGGTGTGTTAGGGTCTGTATACACAACTTTTTCTAGATAATGATATTTTATATTTAGGAACAAATCAAGGGCTTTTTTATAAAAATCAAAATAAAGAGGAGTCATTCAAATATGTGAAAGGGACTGAAGGACAAGTATGGTCATTGCAAAAAATAAACAATACGTTATTTTGTGGTCATGATAAGGGTACATTTATAATTTCTAACGGAAAAGCAGAAAGAATACCTAATACTTTTGGCACATGGCTTATCAAGGAAATTCCAGAAAAAAAAGATTTATTAATTCTTGGGGGATACAACGGATTATTTATTCTGAAAAAAGAAAATAAGAGTTGGATTTTAGAAAATAAAATTGAAGGATTTGATATTTCTTCAAGACATCTAGAGTTTGTAAACCCTCTTGAAATTTTAGTAAGTCATGAGCAAAAAGGAGTTTATTTATTAAAAACCAATGAAGCTTATGACCGCGTTCTTTCTTTTTCTGAAACAGACGTAAAAAAAAGTATCAAGTCTAGTCTTACTAAATACAATAATAAAATTTATTACAGTGCTAATGAAGGTGTATTTTATTTAGATACAATGTCTTTAAACTTCAAAAAAGATACAATTTTGAGCGAATTGTATAATTGTACCGATTATATTTCTGGTAAATTGATTAATGCCAACAACAAATTATTTTCATTCACAAATGATAATATTTCATATGTTCAAAAAGAAAGGTTAACAACTAACTATGAGTTGTTTTCAATCCCTATGCCAAATAACGTAAGAGAAACAAAAGATGGGTATGAAAATATTCTATATATTGGAAAAGATAAATATCTTATTGGAACTACAAGTGGTTACATAATAACTGATTTAACCTCAAAGAATACAATTGATAATATAATTAAGATTGATGAAATTACGGCTCATTCAATAGAAGGAAAGGAAGAACCCTTAGTTTTGGAGGATTACAGTTCACTTGAAAATAACATTAATCATATTAGAATTTCTTATAGTATTTCTAACTACAGTAAATACCTCCCATCTCTATTCCAATATAGGTTACTAGGTTTTAATAAAAACTGGAGTAATTGGACGTCAAAATCAGAGGTTTATTTTGAAAATTTGCCACATGGCATATATGAATTTGAAGTAAGAGCAAAACTTGGATCAGAGAAAATTTCAAATCCTGTAAACTATTCATTTACGATAGCAAAACCTTGGTATTTAAGAACATCATCATTAGTTATTTATTTTTTCTCTGCAATTCTACTATTAATTATTATTAATATACTTCATCGAAATTATTTTAAAAGTAAACAAGAAAAAATACTCAAACAGAAAGAAAAAGAATTGGAAATAAAGCAACTGGAAAACGAACAACAGTTGATGCACTTTAAAAATTTAGATTTACAGAAAGATATTGATTCTAAAAATAGAGAATTAGGACTTTCTACCATGAACCTAATAAAAAGAAATGAATTATTAGGAACCATAAAAAAAGAATTAGGAGGCACAAAAAAAATAGAAGATATTACAAGTGTTATTAAGCTTATTAATAACAACTTAAATACTTCAGACGATTGGAAATTATTTGAAGAAGCTTTTAAAAATACTGACAAAGGCTTTATGAAAAAATTAAAATCTGAACATACAAACCTAACCTCAAATGACCTAAGACTATGTACTTATCTTAGATTAAATTTATCATCAAAAGAAATTGCACCACTACTTAATATTTCTATACGAAGTGTAGAAGTAAAGAGGTATCGTTTAAGAAAAAAGATGAATTTACCACATGAAGCAAGTCTTAGCAGTTATATATTAGAGATATAACTTAATAAAAAACCATACAACAACTATACAATCACAATATATAATAGGTATATTCTGATTTCTCAGATCAACAAACGTCTGTTTTGCCTATCAATTTAAAAAAAATTAAATTTCATTGTGATGTATATTTTTTATTGAGGTAGTTTTTATTGATTTAATTAATTCATCGCTTAAATTTATGAAATAAAACAAATTGAAAATTTCATGAGAAAACTCATAATTCTAATTTCATTTACTTTTATCACTAATTTAGGCTTTGCTCAGAATTTTAATGTCAAGGGTGTAGTTACTGATGCGGTTACAGGAGAAACTCTCCCAGGAGTAAATGTTATTGTAAAGAACTCCCAAAAAGGAGACGTCACAGATTTTGATGGAAATTACAAAATTTCCGCTGTTCCTAAAGGCTCTATTCTAGTGTTTAGTTATTTGGGATACCAAACTAAAGAGGTAGTTGTAGATAAAGAAACTATTAGCACTTCCTTAGAAGAAAGCTCTGAAGCTTTAGATGAAATTGTTGTCATTGGTTACGGTACTCAACGAAAAAAAGAAGTTACTGGAGCCGTATCTGTTGTAAGTAGTGAAACTATTGAAAATTTGAAGCCGACTCGAATAGAACAAGCACTTCAAGGGCAGGTTGCTGGTGTTAACATTACAGCCTCATCTGGTGCACCAGGTGCAGCGTCTAACATTCGTATTAGAGGTATCTCTACAAATGGAAATAACAACCCTCTTATTTTGGTTGATGGCAATGTTATTGAAGACTTGAGTGTTGTTAACCCTTCAGATATCGAATCAATCAATGTTTTAAAAGATGCTACAGCAGGAATCTATGGTGTAAGAGGTGCGAATGGTGTTATTTTGATTACCACAAAATCAGGTCGAAAAGATACTGACTTTAAAGTAGTATTAAATTATTACACTGGTTTTCAACAAACAACCAGAAAAATTCCTTTACTTAATGCTACAGAATATGCATTATTAGCTAACGAAGCTTTTGCTGCAAATGCAGAAACCATCCCTTTCCCTAATGTAGGTTCTTTGGGAGAAGGAACTGACTGGCAAGACGAAGTGTTTAAAAATGCTTTAGTTCGCAGTATGGATTTTACCATCAATAAAGGAACTGAGAAATCTTCTTATTCTTTAGGAGCTTCCCATTTAGACCAATACGGAATTGTTGGTGCTGGTAAATCAAACTTTAAAAGAACTACTTTGAAGTTTAACTTTAGTACTGAAATATTAAAAAACCTAAAATTAACAACATCATCCATATTTACAAATACAAAAAGAAAGTCTTTGTCTGAAAATGCTTTAGGATCTGTATTATTTAACGCATTAAACATGCCTGCAACTACATCTGTTAAAGATGATCTTGGGGCTTACTCATTAGCACCTACTACTGGAGTTGGTATTGAGGTAATCAATCCAATAGCTCAAACGGAAAACACATTTAACGAAGGAATTGTTGATAAATTTTCAGGAGGATATGGACTTAATTACAAAATAACAGATCATTTAAGCGCAGAGTCTAGATTTCAATTTAATTATGCCGCAGTAAATTCTAAATTTTATTCTCCAGAGGTGTATTATGGGGGAGGAAAAGTGTTTAATTCAGTTAATAATTTAGCTGCTCTTACAGATGACATAAATAACACTACCGTTGGGGAGTCTAAACAAGAATTTAAAGATTATACATTTGACTCTTTTATCAAATATGAAAGAGTCTTTAATGAAGTTCATGATCTTAAGGCCTTACTTGGAATGTCTGTTTTTAGGTCTCAAGGCGTAAACTTAAGAAATGTGTTAGGTTTTGGAGCTAATGGAACTTCATTTAGTGACTATTCAGTTGCTAGCTCAGATAGGTCTCAAGATAACCTTGCACTTGCAAATAGATCAAGACGTTTTTTTGACAGCAGACTATTATCCTATTTTTCTAGATTACAATATTCTTATGACGGAAAATATCTTTTATCTGCTGTGATAAGAAGGGATGGATCGTCAAATTTTGGCCCGCAGAATAAATTTGGGTTTTTCCCTACAGGTTCTGTTGGATGGATTGCTTCTGACGAATCTTTTCTTGAAGATAGTTCAACAATTAACTTCTTAAAATTTAGAGCTAGTTATGGTATTATTGGTAACGATAGAATTGCCTCTTTTAGATATCTTTCTCTAGTAAACGGTGAAGGAGTTTATGTTTTTAACAATCAACTTACTTATGGTCAAGCTTTAGGTTCTACTGCAAATCCTGAAATAAGATGGGAAAAACAAAAACCTTTTGATGTTGGTGTAGACATTGGACTTTTTGATAAAGTAGATATCACTGTAGATTATTTCAATAAAAAAACAGAAGATTTACTAGTACAACCTGAAGTTTCAGGAATTCTTGGTGCCACTGCTCCGGGAGGAGGAGGTCCTCTTGTAAATGCTGGTACGGTTGAAAATGAGGGTGTTGAATTTTCCATCAACTATAAAGAAACTATCGGAGAAGATTTTAAATTTAATATCAACTACAATTTTACAACTCTTAGAAACGAGGTGTTATATGTAGGTAGTGACACCGGAGTACTTCAAGGTGGAGGCTTTGGTGTTGGCCAAGAACCACCATCTAGAATGGAGGCTGGTTTTCCAATAGGATATTTCTACGGGTTGCAAACAAATGGCATCTTTCAAAATCAAGCTGAAGTAGATGCTCATGCAACACAAGCTAATGCAAATCCTGGAGACATCCGATTTGTAGATCAAAATGAAGATGGGCTAATAAATGGAGATGATAGAATTAATATAGGTGATCCTATACCAAGTGTAACTATGGGATTAAACTTCTCTTTTGATTACAAAAACTTTGATTTTAACATGTATGCTTTTGCATCTATTGGAAATGAAATTGTTAGAAATTATGAAAGAAACCAACCTCTTACAAATAGATCAGTTTATTTCTTAGATAGATGGACTGGGGAAGGAACAAGTACAACTTTCCCAAGAGTGACTACTGGTTCAACAAGCAATACTATTTTTTCAGATTTTTATGTAGAAGATGGATCATTTGCGAGATTACAAAACATTCAATTAGGATATACATTTAGCGAAGACAGTTTAATGGGAACAGGTATAGATAAGTTGCGTTTTTACTTATCTGCAAGTAATTTAGTTACCCTAACAAAATATAAAGGATTTGATCCAACTACCTCAAACGGAGCTCCAATTGGAGGAGGTATAGACCAAGGATTTTACCCATCTCCAAAAACTTTTTTAATAGGGTTTAATGTTAATTTTTAAAATGAAAAAAATGAAAAAATTATACATAAAAATATCAATGATTATTATCTCTTTCACTGCGTTTACATCTTGTAGTGATGACTTTGTTAACGTAGATTCTAACGATGTTAACTCAGAAGACTTTTTTAATTCAGAAGAAGATTATCAAAATGCATTAATTGGTGCCTATGATCTCTTACAGTCTACCTACATTAATGTTATGTTAGGAGAAATAGCCTCAGACAATACATTGGCTGGAGGTGAAAGCGCTACTGATGTTATTGGAATTCAAGAAATAGATGACATGATCCATACACCTGTAAATTCTAACCTAAGAGATCTTTGGGGTTGGATGTATGGTGGTGTAAACAGAGCCAACTTTATCCTAGAGTTTCAAGATAAAACTGATTTCTCAGGAAAAGATCAAGTCATTGCTCAAGCTAGATTTTTAAGAGCTTACTACTACTTTGAATTGGTAAAGTGGTTTGGTGATGTTCCTTTAGCAATCGACAAACAGATTCTATTTGGAGAAGAAAGTAGTTATGAAAGAAGCCCTGCTTCTGAGGTATACAGTCTTATAGAACAAGATTTAATTTATGCAGCTGATAAACTACCTTCTGTTGCTACAGAAACAGGAAGAGTAACTAAAGGTGCTGCCCAAGCATTATTAGGAAAAGCTTATTTATATCAAGATAAATTTAGTGAAGCAGCTCAAATATTAGAAACTTTAATTCAATCTGGAACATATAGTTTAGTGACAGACTACAATACTATTTTTGAAGAAGAAGGAGAGAATAATGTCGAATCTGTTTTTGAGGTACAATACACAGACTTAGAAGGAGCAGGGTTTGGTTGTCTTCAGTGTAGTGAAGGAAATATAGCCGTAGGGTTTAGCGGAGTTAGAAACTATGAAGGTCCAGATTTCACATCCGGTTTTAGTTTCAATGTCCCAGTTCAAGAAGCATACGATGCTTTTGATAATGATGATCCAAGAAGAGATATTGCTATATTAGATATTAATGCCTGGGCAGCTTCAACTGGAGCTACATTTGGAACTGGCTATGAACACACAGGATATTTTAATAGAAAATATATTCCAAGAACAAGAAGTAGTGACGCTTTGGCTGATTTAAATCTTACAAACCCAAATAATTACAGAGCTATTCGTTATGCAGATGTATTGTTGATGGCAGCTGAAGCAAATAATAGAGGAGGTCTTAACGAATCTAAAGCACAAGAGTATCTTAATCAGGTAAGAAGACGAGCTTTTGGAGATGAGTTACATGATGTTACGGCTTCAGGGGTATCACTTACAAATGCCATTTATCTTGAAAGAAGACTGGAATTAGTAGGAGAAGGACATCGCTTTTTTGATCTAGTTAGAACAGGAAAAGCAGCTCAAGAAATTAATGGCTTTCAAGAAGGTAAACATGAATTATTCCCTATTCCAGCTATTGAAATTCAATTAGCAGGTAATGTGTGGGCTCAAAATCCAGGATATTAAAAAATACATACGATGAAAAACGTTAAAAAAATATACAAGTCAATTTTAATCATGATCGTGATTATAAGTTGTACAGATAGTAGAGATTTAGGATTTCTAGAGGAAGTAGCAATACCCTCAAACGTAAGCGCTTTATTTGACATCACTCAAGACAATTCTGGGCTAGTAACAATAACTCCCTCAGGAGAAAGTGCTAATGTGTTTGAAATAAATTTAGGTGACGGGTCTGAAATAGTTTCTTTAAACACAGGAGAGAGTACAGAAAATATATATTCTGAAGGAAGTTATACTATATCCATAACGGCATATAACATAACGGGGGATTCTACTGAAGTAAGTCAAACTTTAGTTGTTTCCTTTCAAGCTCCACAGAACTTAGAAGTTGGCATAGAAAACGACGCTTCCATATCTAAGCAAGTTAATGTAACCGCCTCTGCAGACTTTGCTACTACCTATGAATTTTATTCTGGTGAACCAGGAGTTGAGCAACCTGTTGCTATCGCAAATATTGGTGATGAAATCTCTTATGGCTACCAAACACCAGGTGTTTACTCTGTTAGAGTTGTAGCTAAAGGTGGTGCTATTGAAACAACAGAATATGCTGTAGATTTTGAAGTTACTGAAATAGTATTCCCTTTGAGTGCAGCACCAACACCTCCTAACAGAAATGATTTTGATGTTGTTTCTGTTTTTAGTGATGTTTATACAAATGAAACATTAAATGAACTTCCTACCTCATGGTCTTCAACTAGTTTTGAAGCCACTACTATTGGTTCAGATAACATTTGGAAGCTTACAAGTCTAGATTTCTTAGGAATAGTTACAAACTATGATACGGGAATAGATGTTTCCGAAATGGAAAAACTGCACATAGATTACTGGTTGCCAGAAGGTGCAACTAACGAGTTACTTGTAAAAATCGTGAATACAGTTGATGGTGGTGAAGATGTAGAATCACTCGGTGCCCCACAAGGTGGTTCATGGCAAAGTATAGAAATAGATCTTACTGCTTTTGATGACGGAAACTTAGCCAATAAAGAAAAAATTACACAGTTACTTATAGATTCTGATGGGGTAACGCCAGTTGCTTACATAGACAACTTATACTTTTACAGAGAGAGTACAACTTCATCTTTTGATGACGGATTACTTAATAACGGAGATTTTGAAGGTGGAAGTGATTCTTGGATTGTAGGAGTTAATGATGCTGCACCAGCGCCAGTAGTAACAGTTGCAGGTAACACATATTATTCTGTGAATGTAACATCGGCAGGAAATGTGTATGATGTTAATGTAAGTCAAAAAGTTGAGATTATTCAAGGAAACAGCTACACACTAACCTTTGATGCATGGTCCGATGTAAATAGGTCTATTGTAGCAGGAGTTGGGCTTAGTGCAGATCCCTGGTCTAATACTGGAGCTCCGCTAAATATTACCACAACAAGAACTACTTATAGCTTCACTTATTTAGAAGTAGGTTTTGGAGCACCTAATGCAAGAGTTTTATTTGATATCGGTGGTGCTGTTGGTCTTGTGAATATAGATAATGTTTCTTATTTCTGGAGGTGGAAATCTTTTAACCAATGGAAACTTTGAAGCTGGTAGCGCTCCTTGGATTGTGGGTGTTAACGATGCTGCTCCTGCACCAGTTGTAACAGTAGCTGACAACACATATTACTCTGAAAATGTAGCATCAGCAGGAAATGTATATGATGTTAATGTGAGTCAAAAAGTGGAAATTATTCAGGGTAAAACCTATTTCTTAACATTTGATGCATGGTCAGACACAAACAGATCTATAGATGCGGGAATCGGATTAAGTGCAGATCCTTGGTCTAATGATAAAGAAACTATTCAAATAACACCAACAAGAACAACCTTTACATTAACGCTAGATTCGGCTGGTTTTGGGGCATTGGATGCTAGAGTATTATTTGATATTGGAGGAGAAGTAGGAGAAGTAAATATCGATGATGTATCATTATCAATGAATTAAAAATGAAAACAATGAAAACATTTAAAAAAATTATTGGACTGTTTATATTGAGCATATCTCTCTTTACAAGTTGTCAAGATGAAGACCAAGAGTTTGGTGCATTAAAAGCACCAACTAATATTACTTTAAATTATGAAGTGCTTGGTCAAGATACGGACAACCCTAATGGGGACGGATCAGGAATTGTAAGTTTCTCTGCTACTGCAGATGATGCCATAACTTACATCTACAGTTTTGGTGACAATACTGACAATGCATCAGCTCCTAATGGAAATTCTAGCCATAGATTTACCAGAACAGGATTAAGTTCATACAATGTAACAGTAACAGCATCAGGTCTTGGTGGTGTTACCTCATCTAAATCTATAAATATTGAGGTGTTTAGTGCATTTGATGATATTGAAGCAAAATCTTTTTTAACAGGAGCGCCAATAAGTCAAGACTCTGATGGTGTAGATGTTATAGATATTAGTTCACCAGCTACTAAAACATGGTACTTAGATGATTCTAAAACTGGTCACTTAGGTGTTGGACCGTCTTTAGCATTTGATATTCAAATTTATGGAGCACCAAGAGAATATTACTATCCAAGTTTCTTTTCGGCGGCTCCTGGAACTTTTTGTGGTAACGATGGAGATTGTTTTTGTGATGATGAATTAATATTTACATTAAATCCTGACGGAAGCATGAATTATCTATTAGACAACAAAGGAACAACGTTTTTTAATGGTAATGCAGCTCATCAAGCTATAGCTGGTGGTGCAGGTGGAGGTGATGCGTGTCTAGAATTTGATACTACAACGGTTAGCAACGTTTCTTTTGCCCCTGGTTCTGAAGACTGGAGCTTGGTAGCAGATCCAAGTTTTGAATCTAGAGGAACTCAAATGAATTTTTCTGATTCTGGATTTATGAGTTATTACGTTGGCTCTTCAAGTTATGAGATTATTGAAATAACAGAAACAGAATTATATGTTAGAACTTTAGATGCTGCAGACCCAAATTTGGCCTGGTACCATAAAATTTACCTCTACTCCTGGAGGTGGTGGTTCAGATGATGAGTATGTTTTCACAGATTTAGTCTGGGAAGATGACTTTAATACTGATGGTGCACCAGACTCAACAAAGTGGACCTATGATTTAGGAACTACAGATATTTTTGGTAATGCTGGTTGGGGTAATCAAGAAGCTCAAAGCTACACTAATAATGCAGAAAATGTGATTGTAGAGGGCGGATCCTTAAAAATTACAGCAAAGAAAGAAGGAAATGATTATACTTCTGCTAGAATCAAAACTCAGGGGCTATATGATTTTACATATGGTAGAGTTGAAGTAAGAGCAAAACTTCCCTCAGCTCAAGGAACCTGGCCTGCTATTTGGATGTTAGGATCTAATCACCCAACTGTTGGATGGCCTTCTTCTGGAGAAGTAGATATCATGGAACAGAGAGGAAACGATAAATCATATGTAGAGGGTACATGTCACTGGTATAATACAGCAGGAGCAAATAATGCAAGTTATGGTGAAACCACCCCAATAGAAAACCCTTCCACAGAATTTCACTTATATACAGTAGAGTGGGCTGAAGATACGATTAAGATATTTTTAGATGATGTTAAGTATTATGAATTACAAAATTCTGGAGACTTGCCTTTTAATGCAGATTTCTACTTAATTCTTAACGTTGCCATGGGAGGAACTAATGGTGGAGATATTGATCCTTCGTTTACACAAGACACAATGGAAATTGATTATATTAAGGTTTTTCAATAAAGAATTATCAGACAAGATAGTATTATAGAGATTATCCATTGATAATGGATCCATATTAAAAAGTCTTGAACACTATTGTATTCAAGACTTTTTAATTATTTAAATAATAATGTACTAAAAAATAGTAGTAAAAAGCTCTGTATCTTGCAGTAATCCTCTATTGTAAATAATATAATAAATGCTAGTAACTATACAATTTATCCTTTCACCTATACAATACTACAACAGCGGCTCTAATTTATCTGTAAAACTATCCTAACTCATCTCAAGTTTCCCCATTGTTAAAGGGGTTTCATCAATAAAAGAATATTTTGAACATATACTAGTAACTACTGTGTGTTATTTGTATGATTTTTGTAGAGGTTTTATTTTCTAAAAGATAAAAAGATACTATTAAATTAGCAAACGATGATTTTTTATAAAATTTGTTATTAAATGAAATTGAATTTTTTAAGTAAAAAAATTTTTCAATTGATCCTTGCATTATTTGTAGGGACACTTTCGATTTTATCCCAATCTGAAAAAGTTTCTATAACTAATTCCTACAACGGTTTTTCTCTCAAAGTTGAAGGAAAAAATTTCATGATTAAAGGCGTTAATTGGGATGTTATTCCTATTGGAAAGAATGCTGTTAATGCTAATTTTTGGGAGGGTTCAGATGAGATTATAAAATCAGGATTAGATAACGAAATGTCTCTTTTAAGAGATATGAATATTAACGCAATCCGCCATTATTCGGGCATTCCTGCAAAATGGATTCAATACATCTATGAAAACTACGGAATTCATACAATGATAAACCACTCTTTTGGAAGATATGGTATGTCTATAGATGGAGAATGGAACCCAATTACAGATTACTCAAACCCTAAGATGCAAAAGATTTTATTGTCAGAAATTGAAATAATGGTTAGTAATTACAAAAACACCCCTGGCCTATTATTGTACTTACTTGGAAATGAGAATAATTATGGTCTTTTTTGGTCTGGAGCAGAAACTGAGGACTTTCCTGAGGAAGAGACCGAAAAATGGCTGTTGGAGAAAGTATGGCAGACCTATGTATCGATTAATGAATACAGCTTCACAAAAAAATAAAAGAATTAGACACTAATCATCCTGTAGCCATTTGTAATGGAGACGATCTTTTCATTGAAATAATAGCTCAAGAATGCAAAGACATAGATATTTTTGGGGTGAACTCCTACAGAGGAGCCTCATTTACTGACTTATTTAAAATCGTAAAAGAAACGTTGAATAAACCTCTTCTATTTACAGAATTTGGAGCAGATGCTTTTAATGCAGTCACAAACACTGAAGACCAAAAATCTCAGGCTAATTATCTGCTTAAAAACTGGAAAGAAATATACGAAAACGCAGCTGGAATGGGTATGTATGAAAATACTATTGGTGGTTTCACATTTCAATTTAGTGATGGTTGGTGGAAATATGATTTTGATAACAGGAAGAATGTGACCAAACACGATACTGTTTCTACTTGGGGAAATGGAGGATATACCTCTGATTTTTTAATAGGTAAGAACAATATGAATGAAGAATGGTTTGGAATTTGTGCCAAAGGACCAACAAACAACAATGGCCTTTATAACTTGTATCCAAGAGCTGCCTATTATGTCTTAAAACAGGTTCATCAATTTGACCCTTACAATGAAGGGATTAGTTTAAGTCTCTTACAAAAATATTTTCACGATCTTGATTTAAAAGATGCTAATGCTAAAGGAATTCAGAATAAAAAAACTCTTGAGATTTTAAATAAAAACAAAGATTCAGTTGTTCAGGCATTATGGAATAAGACAACTTCACCGGTATTTAATATTGCGTTTGATGATAACCCCACAGTATTGAAATTCACCTCTTTTAATGGAGCGTCCTTCAAACTTAGCGACAAAACTCCATTGACTTCAAATAACACCCCAACAACTAAATTAGGAGTATTTACAAACTCAGGGAATAATTGGGAAGGAAATTATTTAGATCTTATATCCCCTATTGACTTAGAAAAGGGAAATACTATAAAATTTGCCTTACATTCTAATAAGTCAGTAGAAGTATTACTTAAATTAGAAAAAGTTGGTGATGAAAATAGTTCAATTGAGCGTTCAGCATTTCATTCTGGAAATGAATGGGAAGAATTAATTTTTTCATTTTCTTCATTAAAAAAATACAATAGATTGGTCATTTTTATGATGGTCCCGGAACTACTTCTGGAGATTTTTACATTTGATCAAATTCTACAATCAAACTCAAAAATTC
>FUWD013231059.1_pt1 | contig 19757 bp, 19 predicted proteins | sample 1063281 | NCBI WGS metagenome assembly FUWD01 (sample SAMEA79048168, study PRJEB19326) | metagenome | biome: marine | reverse complement strand
CTTTGGTTCTTACTGAAATCGGAGGCGACAACGACCTTGAAGTCCATGTCTTCAGACATTCTTGCAATGAGCTCGTGTCCCTTGACTAAACTCGTCCCTCCGCATAGCACGAGTCCTGCACGCTCTGACTGGCTAGAGCTTAACCGCTCCAGAATGAAACTCAGGTGAAAGTCTTTCTCCAGCGCTGGCAGGCTGTAAGGGCTCAGTCCTTCATTGAAAACATCCTGAATCAGATCACGCTGCCTGGCGTCGAGTCCTCTCAAGCTTCACCTCACGCCCACCGAACTCAATGCGTCTCGACACCCGACTGGAACCGACATCAACTGCAATATTCATAGGAACATCTTGGGTGAGACCGCCGACATAGGCCCTGGCGGCCGATCCCAGTTGCACCTCCACGCCTAAAGCTGCCAAAGCCTTGTGAGCGACCGTTTCAAGGGGCTCCACAGGAACCGGGTTTCCGGTGACACTGCTTGGTCGCGCTTTGACGTATATTCCCCGCCCCACACGAATAATGCGCCCTTCTGTAATCAACTCTTGCAGAGCCCTGGTAACTCGGGTTGAGGTGCCGAAGGATTCAAAATCGGGACGCAGGAACACCGTCTTTTTCTTCGAGATGCCCAGCGACCGCGCAATGCGCGTTTTCGTGCTAATCATTGCCGTTCCTTACAATTTATATGCGGTGTAAATTATTTATAATGCCAGTAAACAGGTTTATTTATATCAATTATGCTAGCAATTTATATGCGGTGTAACAAGACTCTATTCCTGTTCACCCGAGTTTCTGCAAACGCTATTGCGGGGTACTTCGAACTTCGTTGTGAGAAGCCCGCAGGTGGAAGAAAACCTGTCATCTGCCTAATGCAAAAACAGCCCCACCTTGAACGTCGCCTCGTTCCTGGTGGCTCCAATCTGAAATAAAAAGCAGTCGTGTTTTCTTCATGCGCACACGGTAGTGAACTCACAGGAGTGGGGGAAAAGTTATCCACAAACTCCACCCCTGCGCGAGGGCTCCCCTCAAGACTTGTCACCCAAGCGCAACCCGGGCATAAAGGAGCCGGCATGCCCCCTAGGAGCAATAATCGGGCTCGTCCATAGTAAAAATGGGGAAAACCAGAGCCCGGAGACCGGCGGTAATGAAACCGAGTGTGGTTTCACTAGAACTCAAACTGCAAGGCTTGAACGCCAGGATAGACAGCAAACACCACCGTCACAGGAAGAATGAGCAAAACCATCGGAACGAGCATCCGAACCTCCGCCTTCCCTGCTCGCTCCACCAGAGAGCGTGAGAAATCTTCCTTAGCATCCTGGCTGTGGGCTGCGACAACTTCGGCAAGCGGTGCTCCGCGCTCTAATGCTTGAGCGAGGTGCTCGACAAAGGCGATGACTCGAAGACTGCCCAAACGGGCGGCAGAAGCCCGCAAGGTCGTGGCTAAGGCAGCACCGAGCTCGACCTGTGCCATCACTGATGCCCATTCGCGCCCGAGCTCTCCTTGGGCGCGAGATGACACCCGATAAAGCGCTCGTGGCAAAGAATCTCCTGCCGCGAGCGCAAGGCCCAAGAGCTCAATCACTGTGGGGAACTCTTCCCCAATACGCTCCGCCCTCGCTTTTGCTTGCGCTCTCAGGCGATAGTCCACATACCCCAGCCCCGCCACTGCAGTGATCCCTGCCCCCACGAGCACCGAGGACATCAGGCCAGTGCCCACGACCCCCGCAGTTACCGCGCCCGCGACTACCCCAGCACATGCAGCTACGACCCCCGCCATCACCCGGTGATGCCGAAAAGTAGCAAAACTTTCCCTTCGCCCTGAAGCCTCGAACACGAGGCGTTGGGTCTCGGATCCGCCAAGAATCAAGTCCAGTCGGGTGACCCACTCTGAGAGCGTGGGAGAGAGCACATAACCAGCGATAGAAATGGGGTCATCCAGCAGGGGTTGATGCAGTTGCCTGGCCAGCCCAGAAACATCGAGAAGTGCCGGGGCTATTCGCTCGGAAAGAGAGGGTTTCGCGCGCCTCCACAAGACGGTGCCCACAACGCTCCAGAGACCCACCCCTAAGGCGAGCCCGATCGCCACAGACTCGGTGGTCATGCAATCCACCTCGAGGCAACAGGCAGCGCTCCAATACTTTTCATCATTCGATACGCCACCACGCTCACAATTGCCCCCACCACGAGGATGAGGGTCCCTTCCAGGCTCTGATAAGCGGTGAGGGTTTGTTCCCGCGTGCCAATGACCAGCAACACAATCCAGGGTGCACACAGCGCTAAGAGCGCGGCGGATCGAATCCACGATTGCGCGGCTCTCGCGTCTTCCCGCACCGCGATATCGGAGCGCACACTCTGCTGGAGTTGTAACAAAACGGTGGGGAGGTCTGTTCCCCCCACTTCGTGTGCCATGCGAAGCACCTCGCACACTCGATCCCCCACAGGGTTTGCCAGTCGGGACGAAAGCTCGCTGAGGGCTTGGTCGGTGTCGTATCCGCGCCTAATGTTGTGCCGAAACTCCCAAACCGGCCGGTTGATTTCGGAAGGCAAAGTATCGGGCAGCGCCATTACCGCAGCGGTCACATCAGACCCAGAGCGAATTCCCGCTCGAAGATGATCAATCACGCCAGGCCACGCTTGTGAAGGCGGTGAAACCTGGCTTCTCGTTGTTGTCGAAGGTAGGCAAAACCTGCCAGCACCATCGCTGCTGAGGACAGCACCGAGAGGACGGGAATGGGGACGATAGCCACCACCATGACTCCCACTCCCGCCGCTAGAACTGCGACCGTGACAAGAAAAACGACCGGATCAACCTTTGGGTGTCCAGCCTCCGCGAGCAACGAGCGAACTTTTCCCAGCACTCTCGAGGGTCGCTGGAGTGGCGCAGGGGTTGCATCAGCACTGCCCCAGAAAAGACTCTCCACAACAAGCCACAAGCCAACACCCAGAGCTACCCCGACAGCGGCGAATGCCCCCGGCACTAGGTTCCCGCCACTCGTGCGAGTTCGCCACCTCGGCGGTCAAAACTTGTGACCGCGTCAATCACGCCATCTGTGACGGTTCCGGTCGGGTGAATGATTTCCACCACGCGCCTGGACCCATCCATTGCCCGCTCAACATGGACCACCACATCAATCGTTCCCGCCACTGTGGGCAACACAAAGCTGTGGTCAATATTGCGCCCAGCCAAGAGCGGGAGGGTCGATATTTTGACCAAGGCGTGCCGGGCACTTTTTGCGTGCAGAGAGCACATCCCCGGCAACCCGGAGTTGAGGGCAATGAGTAAGTCGAGAGCCTCCGCTTCTCGCACTTCGCCCACCACGATGCGGTCTGGCCTCATGCGCAGTGCTTCTTTCACCAATCGTCGCAACGTCACCTCGCCAGTGCCCTCCAGGTTTGCCCCACGACACTGGAGGCCCACATGGTCACTCCGGGGCAACTGGAGCTCAAATGTTTCCTCCACAGAAATGATGCGTTCTCGATCGGGAACCGCAGCCAAAAGTGCTGCGAGCATCGTTGTTTTCCCCGCTTGGGTAGCTCCCGAGACGAGAATGCTCTTGCCCTCGCGAACGAGGCCTTGCAAAAAATGGGCAGCCTGCAGGGTGAGCGCACCGGCCTGGACAAGGTCGGAAAGCTCGCGCAGGCCTGCCTGAAACTTTCGAATATTGATGGACCAGTGTTCCCGGGTGATGTCGGGAATAACGACGTGGAGTCGGGAGCCATCGGGAAGCGAGGCATCAACGAACGGCTGAGACATATCGACTCGCCGCCCGGTGTGACGGAGCATTCTCTCGATCAACCTCCTCATTTCTGTAGCTTCCAGTTCGACCTCCACTCTTCGACCCACCCCTGCGGTCGCCACAAACACCGAATGGGGGCCGTTGATCCACACTTCTTCGATCTCTGGGTCATCTAAGAAAGGTTGCAGCACTCCAAAGCCTTCGAGATGGTTTCGAACCTGCAAGGCCAGGGCATCGTGTTCTTCACCAGGTGCTTGAGAAGAGGCGATTTCCGTCGCCATCAGCGACGATAAGTCGCCTGATTCGGACAGAAATCGGGTGCGAATGCGCTCTGCCACGGTTGCCGCCGTGAGGGTAGGTGTGCTCATCGCTCCAGAGTGGCGGGAATTAGGGTCCCCGCGCCGGAGTTATCCCCAGTTAGAGGCTGAGCACGAGGCCGGCAACACCAAAGTAAATCAGCAGGCCGGTGGCATCCACCAGAGTCGTCACCAGGGGCGCAGAGATAACTGCTGGGTCAATGTTCAAGGCCCTGGCCATGAGCGGCATGACAGCGCCCACTGTGGCAGCCCAAATACACACCAGCACCACAGAAACACCCACGGTGATCCCGACCCCGATTCCCGCCACGAGCCAGCCCGCAACAAAAGCCAAGGAACCAAGGACAAGACCCAGCAACAGCCCGACGCGGGATTCTCGCCACGAAACCCGTAGGGCATCGGAGGGGCGAACTTCACCGACCGCTAAGGCCCTTACCGCGCTGGTGGCTGCTTGTGCTCCCACGTTTCCGCCGGTTCCCACCAAGAGGGGAATGAAGAGGGCCAAGGCGGTGACGGCCACAAGCGAGGACTCAAACACCTGCAACACGGAGACCGTCAGGGTTGAGGCGACAATCAGAATCAACAACCACACCACCCGAAGCCCTGCCAGCCGAATAGGGCTTGCCGATAGGTAGTGACCAGACGAAGGCAGCGTCGCTGCCTGACGGGCAACATCTTCGGTGTCTGCTTCTTCAATGACTTCGAGCGCGTCGTCCACGGTGAGCACGCCCAACACACGGTCCTCGGAGTCCACGACCAACAACCCCAGGCGGTTTGTTTCCTGAACCAAACGGGCGGCTTTTTCTGCGTTGTCCGTCACGGCAATGCTCGGCGCGGCGCGGTCAGCGAGATCTCCGGCAGTGAGATGCGCGGAGGCCATCACCACCTGACTCAATCCCACCAGGCCGACCATTTTTCTTGCCCCATCAACGACCGCCAAAATGTCGATCGTTTCGGCGTCCTGTCCTTTTCGACGCACTACCTGCAAGATGTCGTTCACGGGGGTGGCTTCGGGAACCGTGACTACCTCGGGGCTCATCACCCGGCCCACCGACCCTTCGGGGTAGCCCAGGAGAGACGCGGTCATCGCGCGTTCTTTGGCGCTCAGACCTTGCAACACACGATGAACGAAGATGGCGGGGGCTTCCCCCAGCATCCTTGCTCGGTCATCGGGGTCCATGGATTCCAGGATTTCCCGAAAAGCTTGGTCTCGCATCCCGCTGAGAAGCTCTTGCTGTTCGGTGGAATCAAGCTCTTCAAAAACCTCGAGCGCCCTATCGCGTCCCAGTAGTCGCCACACCAGAGCGGACTGAACAGCATCGAGCCTGGTGAATTCTTCGGCAATATCGTGTGGGGCGCGCACCTCCAGCCAGGAAGCAATTTCACTTACCTGGCCTCGTACCAGAGCGTCCTTGAGCTCGATGTCGGCGAAGTCGTCCATCAGTCCCCGCCGTGCTCCGCGTGCTCTTTGAGAGCCGTGCGTGCCGAGGCGCTCTCGCCAGCGTCAATCACCACGCGATAGGACGCGGCGATAATCTGCTGACTCGAGCGGTAGCGTCGCTGGCGGGACCGGGAGGAGCTAAAGAGCACTATTCCCACAACCATTCCCACTCCTGCCCCGATGAGGAGTCCCCCCACCACCGGGGTCACAAAATCCGTGGGGCTCACCACGACGAAGACTAACCCGGCCAAGAGGCCAAGCCACGAACCACTCATCCCGGCGGAGAGCGCTGCCCGACCGTAGCCAACTTTTCCCTGAACTTTCTCTACGACCGTGACATCAGACCCCACGATGGAGAGAGCTCCGGCTTTCACACCGTGAGCAATCAGGGTGTGAATCATCTCTTGGGCGGGAGGATAGCTATCAAAACTCTCGAGGGTTTCGCCCGAAGGGATTTCCACAGAAAGCCCCCGCGCACGGGAAGGGAAGCGTCGCTCGTTACTCACTCCACTATTCTCACACCACCACTGACTTAGGCTTGGCACCACAACCGATAAGGACTGACGCGTGGCGCTAACCATCGAGAACGTAACCTCCGCTCTCTCTGGCGTCCTGGACCCAGAATTGCGGGCCCCCATTACTCAGCTCGACATGGTCGGCGATATTTCGATTTCCGATTCTGCCCTAGCGGTAGAGATTCGTCTCACGATTGTGGGATGCCCGGCGGCGGACACCATCGAGGCCGACACCCGCAGCGCTCTCGAGAGTGTCGCCGGGAATCGAACCCTCGAATTAACTCTCGGCGTGATGACCCCTGAGCAACGAAAGAACCTCATCGAGAGGTTGCGTAAAGGAAAAGCACCCACCAATCCCTTCACGCCTGATTCCTTGACCCGAGTGATTGCGGTCACCAGCGGCAAAGGCGGTGTGGGGAAATCCAGTGTGACCGTCAATCTTGCGGCAGCAGTGTCCCAGCAGGGTTTCCGCGTGGGAATTATTGACGCAGACGTGTTTGGGTTTTCTATTCCCGGGCTTTTAGGCATTCCCTCGCTTCAGCCCACCCGAATCGATGACATGATGCTCCCGCCGGTGGCCCACGACATCAAAGTGCTCTCTATTGGAATGTTCCTCGGCAGCGATCAAGCTGTGGCATGGCGGGGACCACTACTCCATCGCACCCTGGAGCAATTTCTCACCGACTCCTACTTTGGCGACCTTGACTTCCTCTTTCTCGATTTGCCCCCGGGAACCGGAGACATCGCCATTTCTGTGGGACAACTCTTGCCTCATGCCGAAATCCTTGTGGTCACCACACCCCAACCTTCGGCCTCTGATGTTGCGTGGCGGTCGGGAGACGTTGCCCGGCAAACCGGGCAACGCGTCGTAGGGGTTATCGAAAACATGTCCGGTGTCACCCTGGCTGATGGAACAAGACTCGACGTGTTTGGCTCCGGAGGGGGGCAAGCAGTAGCCGACCGGCTGAAGGTTCCCCTGTTGGGGTCCCTTCCGCTCTCCCCTAATCTTCGGGAAGCCGGTGACGAAGGAACACCCTTAGTGATTGCTGACCCTGACAACGCTGTGTCTGAACTTCTTCAAGAAATCGCTCAGAAGATTGTTCGGTCCGGCCCCAGCAAGGTGGGGAAAAAACTCCCGGTGTCGCAGAAAATTTCCTAGCCGACCACAAGAGCTATTACCGCAACGCTGAGCGCGGTAGCAACGATCAAGCCCAGGGCGCGGCTGGGCACCCTGGTGGAAAGGGCGCTTCCTAGGAGCACCCCTGGCAGTGAACCGGCGAGAAGACTCCACAAGAGAGAGAAATCGACGATTCCGCTGAGAAGGTAGCTGATACTGGCAACGACCGCGATAGGAATTGCCAGCAAAAGGTCTGTTCCGACGAGTTTGTGGGCAGGGGTTCCCGGGGGTGAGAGTCGAGACAAGAGTGCCATCCCCAGCGCCCCTGCACCCACCGAGGTAAAGGAGACTCCCAGTCCGATTCCGGCTCCACCTCCCAGGGCCAATGCTGGTCCCGACAGGGCCTTGGATGTGGTGGGTAATGACTTCTTGGGGCCAAGGTGGCGCATAAAGAGACTGATTGCTGCCAAGGCAATCAGTGCTGCCAAAGGGTAAATGAGCCAATCGATGGCGCCACCTTCTCGAACAAGAAAAATGACCACAAGGGATCCTGCGAGGGCACCTGAGACTTCCCCCCACCAGAGAGGACGAAGCAGCGCCCACTGGATATGACCAGACCGAATATGGGCGATGCCTCCCACGCTCTTGGTGATGGCAGCGTAGAGAACATCTGTGGCGATGGCGATGGGCGGCGAAATACCAAAACCGACAATCAGAATTGGTGTCATCAATGCCCCTGCACCTACGCCGGTGAGCCCTACAAGTAGGCCAATGACAACAGCAACCGCGCTTAACAGGGGGAAAAATTCCACGGTGTCACTATGGCGCAATATAAAGAAATTAGCAACAACTACTCTGGTTGTTAACCAAAAATACATCATTTCTGCTATTTTTACTTATCGTGAAAACTTCTTCCCTCATTTCCCTGGCGCTCAATGGCAACGTGTGGACCGCCCGAACCCTCACCGCATCCCTCGCGGGTGACTCTTCTGACCCCTCGCTTCGTTCTATCCTCCGAGCGCTGAGCGAACTTTGGGGCGAGAAACTCGTCTCGCAGCTTGACCAGATCACAAACGGAGAGGCCCAGCCGCTCAACCCTCTCGTGCTGGAACCCCTTCAGGACTGGTCCCAAGCCAAACGCCGCCCGATCGAGATTCTTCAACGCTTTTCCCTTCACGGTCACACGGTTGTCGCGCTGGTCAATCTCAAGGGTCACGTGATTTGGAGCGCGCGTAGCGCCACTGACAGCGCGACAATCGCCGACGCCACAGCAGCCGTACTCGAATCGCGACGAGGAAATTACGCTTTCGTGCCACACCACGACGCCATCAAGATGGTGGAGGGTCAGGACCTACCCGATCGAATCCACGACCTCTCGAGCATGTTGCCACCCACAAGGTTCCTCCCCACAGGGACTAGGCCAGAGCGGTCGAAAACCCCGAGCTACCTCGATGCCCTCGAGGCTGAGAGTATCGACATCATTCGAGAAACCTATGCTGCGGCCGAAAAACCGGGGATGCTTTTCTCCATGGGTAAGGACAGCATGGCCATGCTGACCCTCGCGACTAAGGCTTTTGCCCCGGCACCTATACCTTTCCCCTTGGTCATTATCGATACTCGGTGGAAGTTTCAGGATATGTATCGCTTCCGCGCCCATCTAGAAGCCAGGGAAGATCTCTCCACCGTGGTTTATGTCAACCCCGATGCCATCGCACGGGACATGAATCCTTTCGATTTTGGCTCCGCTACTCACACCGATGTGACCAAAACTCAGGCGCTCAAGAAAGTTCTTGATGAACACCGGTTCGATTTCGTGTTCGGTGGTGCGCGGCGAGATGAAGAAAAGTCTCGCGCCAAGGAGAGAATTTTCTCGCCTCGAAGTGCCACGCACGGTTGGGATCCCAAAGGGCAAAGGCCAGAACTATGGAACCTCTACAACACGGCCTTGGCCGAGGGGCAAAGCATGCGAGTATTTCCGATCTCCAACTGGACAGAAATCGACATTTGGCGATATCTCGATCGAGAAAATGTGGATCTTGTGCCTCTCTACTTCGCAAAGCTACGACCGTTTGTGAGGCGCAATGGCGCCTTGATTATGGTCGATGATGAACGATTCCCCCTCGAGGATGGAGAGAAAGTCGAAATCGATTCCGTCCGTTTCCGGACGCTAGGGTGCTACCCCCTCACCGGCGGAGTCACCTCGCAAGCAACTTCGATTTCGGACATTGTGTCGGAATTGGAGAACTCTCGGGTGTCGGAACGTAGCTCACGGGTCATTGATTTTGATAAGGGCGCCAGTATGGAACAAAAGAAGAAGGATGGTTACTTCTAATGCTGACTGATGTTCTCACCATCACCACCGCGGGCAGCGTAGACGATGGAAAAAGCACGCTGATCGCCAGGCTCTTGTTGGACACACAGTCCATCCCTGAAGACCAGCTCGGTGTTGCCATCGGGCCTGAAGCGGACCCCACCAAAATCGCCGATCTACTCGATGGGCTAGAAAGCGAGCGCGAGCAAGGCATCACCATTGATGTCGCTCACCGCTTTTTCGATTCAGACACCAGGCGCTACCATCTCTCTGACTCTCCCGGTCACGAGCAATACACCCGGAACATGGCGACCGCTGCCGCGGGCGCCCACGCCGTGATTCTTGTTCTTGACGCCCGTGTCGGAATAAAACCTCAAACCGAAAAGCATTTGGAGATTGCCTACCGGTTAGGTGTTCGGACCTTTCTCGTGGCGGTTAACAAGATTGACCTCATCGGATATTCCAAGAAACGATTTATGGAATTAGAGCGAGAAATTGGCGAGCTCTTTGCCCCCTATTCCGATGCGGCCTGGGCTGCTCACCCCACCAGCGGAGTCGTAGGCGATGGCGTTGTCAAGCGTGGGTCAAATATGCGCTGGTATCGGGGGCCCACTCTCTTGCAAGCCTTGGATCAGATCACCTCAGCCCCTCCCGGCGTGGAGGCAGCAACCTTGTCTGTCCAGTTTGTGGAGCGAGTAAACGGTATCCGCCATTACTTCGCGTCGGTCCTGAGTGGTGAAGTGTCAATCGGAGCTCAACTCACCGTGTGGCCAGGAAAAGTTCCTGTGACGCTGTCTGCCCTGGCTGTGGCAGGAGCGAGCGCCAACTCGGCTCGGCGGGGAGACCAGATCACCTTTGAGACGGTGGAGGATCGCGACATTGAACGCGGCGCCATCATCTCCCAGGATTCCACGATTGCCCTCTCCCACGAATGGGATAGCACGCTGATCTGGCTGGACTCAGAAGAGGGATACGTTTCCAGGCCCTACCTTTTGAAACTTGGCCACCAACAGGCTCGGGTTACCGTGTCTCGGGCATGGAGCGAAAACGCACAGGGCGAAAAGACTGGCGAGATTTCCACCTTTGCCGCCAATAGCGTTTTTCGATCCGTCATTTCGTCCCAGCGCGATTTCGCACTCACCCCCTTCAGCCACAGCCCCGACCTCGGACGATTCGTCCTGATACACCCGGAAACAGCGCAAACCGTCGCGGTGGGAACGGTCAAATTCTCGCTTCGGCGTTCCGACAATGTTCACCGCCATGCATTTTCAGTCGATTCGAATCAGCGTGCGTCTCTCGCCGGTGGCACCGGCTGTGTGCTGTGGTTCACAGGTCTGTCGGGTTCGGGCAAATCCACCATCGCTGATGGTGTCTCGCTGGCTTTGAACGCCTCAGCACGGATACATACCATTTTGGATGGTGATAATTTGCGGACCGGGATTAACAAAGACCTCGGATTCACCCCGGAAGACCGTGTGGAAAACATTCGCCGTACGGCAGAGGTGGCCGCTCTCATGGCGGATGCTGGGATGGTCGTTCTCGTGAGTCTGATTTCTCCCTATCGCCAGGACCGGGAACACGCCAAGCACATTATTGGAGCGCACCGGTTCCGAGAACTGTATGTGGCAACACCTCTGGAGGTCTGTGAGTCCCGAGATCCCAAAGGGCTCTATGGAAAAGCCCGAAAAGGTGAAATTCCCAATTTCACCGGGATTAATGCCCCCTACGAAGCCCCCCTAAACCCCGATGAGGTGTTGGAAGGTGCGCAATCACTGGAAGTGGCAATCCAGAGCGCAATAGCTACTATCCCCCAGCCCTAGAGCTGGACACCCCTGTCCGAATCATGACCAAGCTGCACGCAGCACCCTAGGCTACACACGAGCACACAAACAGGGGTAGGGAATGTCAGACAAAGAACTGAGTTGGCGCTTTCTCGAAGAGCGGGTTGTCGAATCCCCTGCCGTTGAACGAGCTCGTCGCGCTTCCCTCGAACACGGCATTGATCCGATCACCGCCAGCGCGGGGCAATACATTGCCACGATCGCCACCGCTATCGATGCCCGAAGCATTATTGAAGTGGGAACTGGTTTAGGCGTGGGAACGCTATGGCTTGCCCAAGCGTGTCCCGATGCGAACATCACCACAATTGACTCAGAGCTTGACCACCACGTCACCGTGCGGGAACTGATCTCCCAAGCTGGTATTGCGCCTTCCAAGGTCCGTCTGATTACGGAAAAAGCCCTCGATGTGTTGCCCAAAATGAATGAAAGCAGTTACGACCTTGTCATCATCGATGCTGACTTCACCAATGTTCAGGCCTATGTCGACCATGCGCTCACCCTGGTGAAACCCCGCGGCAGCGTGATTGTTGCTGGGGCCCTCGCTGATGACTTGGTCTCAGACCCCGCCAAACGCGATGACAGAACGTCTGCCTACCGGTGGTTACTCAAAGCCCTTGAGGACCGTGAGGATGTGTCCCACACCCTCAACATGGTCGGCGATGGGCTTGTTCACATCGTCCGAGCGCCCTAAAGGCTTTTCAAACCTACTGTCCGAGTGCTCCTGCGAGAGCATCGTGTAATTCTTGTGCTTCGGCAGGAGTGACAGAGACAACCAAGCGGCCGCCACCCTCGAGTGGGACCTTGACAATAATCAAACGCCCCTCTTTGAGCGCCTCCATGGGTCCATCACCGGTTCTGGGCTTCATTGCTGCCATGGCAGGTTTCTCCTCTTTTTGTTACCTAACGTGTTCCTATTATCCCCCAGTTTCGCAAGCCTGCGAGACAACGGGGGCTGAAGCCTGCAATGGGCAGGGGAAAAGCAATTCTCTACGGATGCCCGCTACAGCAGGTTGCGATGCAGGGCAACAAGCTCGTCAAGCTCGGGCAACCGAAATTTTCCCCCAAAAAACAGATCCTGAGCGAAGTCGAAGGCCGAGACGATGCTCGCTCGCGCCGGATGTTGTGCGTCAAACACTGGGCTGTCCGCAAAACCACCATCAGGTCGAGGCGCCCAAGCGAGCAGAGCCCTTGCGCTGTGGGTGTTAATCTCCTCCGACAGCTCCGCTACCGCGTTCTGTCCCAACCTGCGAAGGTCTCCTCGAACCTCTTCATTGGATAGGAGGTGAAAGATGTCGTAGAGGTGTCGGCCACTTTGGGCTATTGCAGGAGCATTTTCGAGTTGGACGGCGCAATGCACTGCCGCAAGTTTTTCCAAGAGTGTTCGTACCGGAGCCAGGACTTCTACTTCGAAGGGCTCAAATTCCTGAAAATGCTCACCTCCCGGTACTCCCTCCGAGTGAACGTAGTGACAGATGAGTGAGCGAAAAATGTGTGTCGAACTTGGCCAGGCACCTCCCCGATTCCCCAGCTCTAACAGAACTGATTCAGAAATCGCAGGGTTTCGAGAATCACGTGTGTAGGGGTATCGAGTACTCCGCTTCACCCCGGTAGTTGACCCGCCTGCAGGCACAATTGCCTCGATACAGAGGTGGGCGGAAACATCGTTGGCGATAGCTTTGAAGGCTTTGTGACGAGCGCCCGCGCCCATAGGGGTTGGGAAAGTAACCAAGAGATCTGCATCTTCGGAGAATCGCTGTGTGATTCCGAACACACGACTGAGACTCGTGCCTCCCTTAAAAATCGGACCGATGGTGATGGATTCACCATCAGCAGATACCAGCATCCGTTTTCTGCTGGCAATCCGCAGGACCTCCGTCACCCAGAAGTCTTTCTCGACATAGTCTTTTGGAACGGAGAGGTGAGCGGCTGTAGCGGTAATGAGTGCCGCTAGTTCTTCAGGGGAATCTCGCAAAGGGGGTTTCATGCCGCAAGGGTATTCAGACCCTCCGACATGAGCTCAAGCCCGAGCTTTACCTTCACATTCGACTCAGTAGTCCTACTTCGAGCAGTTTTCCCAGTTATGAGACCGCCCGCTGAGCATCAGAACTGCCGCACCAGCGATGCCAACCCCTTCGCATATACTTCGGGCGCTCTCAACAGCTCTAACAGCGCAATTTCCTTCTGGTTCAATCGCATTCGAGCAAGATTCGCGGCTAACTGCGTACACCGCAATTGCTGCTACCGGTTTGAGCGTGGCCACATGAAAAGTCGCCGGTACTGCGTGGTGACCCCCCACGCGCGAGCGCCGAGAACCGGCAGGTCCCACTCCCTCTCGGCTGAAGACAGCGGTCACCACCTCCTGAATACTCGGCGTCGCCATTCCGTAACGGGTCATTGCTCCGCGGTAATACAACCCAGGCGTGATGAACAATAATGTTCCCTCCCCAGCCGCTCTTGAGAGGGCTTTGCGCGCCGCCGCGGGGCTACCGGGGAGGGAGGAACTCCGGACGAAGCTCCCCTCAGGCACCCCGCTTAGGATCTTCACCATGCCACCTCCCGTAATGTCACTTAATACTAGTGAAAGTGTGACATTTTAGCCACGCCATCTGGGCCCCGCCACCGTCATCCGACAAGACACCCCGTCTTGGTGAGTCAGTGGTCCGGGGAGAGCCACTTCTTGAGGCTCGAATAGACAGCGTTGATCGCCGCTATCGACACTTGTTCGTCATCGGAATGGGCAAGCGATGGGTCCCCTGGGCCAAAGTTGACAGCGGGGATACCCCATTCGCTGAATCTGGCAACATCCGTCCAACCATATTTGGGTCTCACCTCTACACCCAGCGCGGCCACAAAACCCAGAGCCAAATCACTCGTTAGTCCGGGCCTGGCTCCAGCAGACGAGTCAACCACCACCACGTTAAAGCCCTCAAATACCTCCTCGACGTGCTCTTGCGCTTGCGCTGCGGACTTATCAGGGGCGAAACGATAATTCACCGTAATCTCACACACATCGGGAATCACGTTTCCCGCCACCCCACCAGAAATCCCCACGGCGTTTAAGCCTTCGCGGTACTCAAGACCGTCCACCATGACCGTTTGAGCCTCGTATCGCTCGAGGCGGGAAAGAACCTCAGCGGCGCCATGGATGGCGTTCACGCCCATCCATGACCGGGCCGAATGTGCTTGGGTTCCCCGGGTGGTGATCACCACGCGAAGAGTCCCGTTGCATCCACCCTCCACAGCGCTGTTGCTCGGCTCCCCCACAATCGCAAAGTCGCCAGAGACCCAGTCCGGGTGGGCTTTTCCAAACAACCCCAGCCCGTTCTTAGACGCCTCAACTTCTTCGTTGTCATAAAAAATCCAGGTCATGTCGTGGATAGGTTCCGCAAGCTCCAGCGCCAACTTGAGCCCTATGCCAAGGCCACCCTTCATGTCGACGCTGCCGCGTCCCCACAAAAAGCCATCCCGAACCTGGGAGGGCAGGTTGTAGTGAACGGGGACAGTGTCCGTGTGTCCCGCCCACACCACACGGTGTTTTCGACCGGTATTGGTTCGCGCAGCAATCGTGTTTCCCACCCGAAGTACTTCCAGGTGGGGGGCTGAGTTCAAAGCCTTTTCAATCGCTCCGGCTAGTGCGGATTCAAATCCGGAGGGGCTTGGAATATCGAGAAGTTGTTGAACCAGAACCTCAATCGGCGCGGAAGTGTCCACCACAATGCTCTCGCCCACCATGGCGTCAGTGTAACGGGCGGTTAGCGCCATTAAGCTTGAACCATGGTGGATGACTCACGAAGCGCATGGGGATACGGCATTGCAACAGTGTCGAAAACGACGGGAGTCGTTCTCGACACCTGGTTCCCCCACCCCGAAGTGGGCACCCCGCCTCACAACTTTGACTCCCACCTTCTTCCCGCTCACATCAGTGCCCTCGAAGGCGAGGACGCCCTACGTGATGTGAACCTTCAGGGAATAGCGCTGGCGATCGATCTTGATACTCCGCCCCAATCAACCACTGACGCGTATTTGCGTCTGCATCTGCTCAGTCACACCCTCGCACAACCCAACACCCTCAATCTCGAGGAGGATCTTCCCCCTCTTGCCGATTGTTGCGTTCACCACCAGGGGACTGTTGAACTTTCGTACTTCACGACCCACCGTCTCACCCTGCAAAGCCAGGGTGCAACACTCACCAGTCTTGACAAGTTTGGGCCCCTGCTGAATTACGTCACCCCCCCTGGTGTCAGAATCGCTGATGCTGGACGTGTTCGCCTCGGTGCACACTTAGCCCCTGGCACAACGGTGATGCATGAGGGATTTGTGAATTTCAATGCGGGAACACTCGGGGCTTCCATGGTGGAGGGCCGCATCTCCCAGGGTGTGGTCGTGGGAGAAGGCACAGACATCGGTGGTGGAGCATCCATTATGGGAACCCTCTCTGGAGGTGGCCAAGAGGTTATTTCCCTGGGCAAACGGTGCCTCCTGGGCGCTAACTCAGGTATTGGTATCTCACTCGGTGATGACTGTGTTGTTGAAGCGGGCTTGTATGTGACGGCGGGCACCAAGGTAAGCCTGGGGCTCCACCCCTCGGGTGAACGGCGCAAAGCAAGCGATTTGAGTGGCATGAAAGAGTTGCTATTTCGTCGCAATTCTCTCTCTGGTTCCGTTGAGGCCGTGCCGCGAAATGGAACCGGTACGAGTCTCAATACTGAACTCCACGTATGAGGCGCCGAAAAATGGCTAGGACTTTTCGAAGTGTGTTGTTTCGGATCGGGACATTCGTGTTGCCAATTTATTGGGGTCAGCTTTACTCAAGGGTTGACAAGTATCCGAGCAGGATTGAGTTGCAGATTGCCATTGCGCTGTCACGCTTTTTTGCCGCAGCCAAATATGTCGCACAAAAAAGATCTGTTCCGCGTCCAATATCAAATTTGGGCGAGAGCGCCTACCTCAAACGCAGATTTAATGCTTTCACTGTCCCAGACTCTCGTGTCGAAAGGAAGGAAGGCCTCCCAGCGATTGAAGCACTTTTTGCTATTCACCCCAAGGACTTCGCTGTGGCATCTTTTTCAATCGAGGCTGCCATCCGGCACTCGACTAATCCAATTGACAAAATCACAATTGTTTCTCCGGATCGAAAATTAGCGGAGGAACACTTCGCGCTAGCCGTCTGGGATAACGTTCCTGTCGAGTTTATGGATGATGCTGCGGTTCTGGCACCTCTAGCTCTGGAAGAGCTTCGGCTAAATTTTGCTAAGAGAAGCGGCTGGGTCACTCAGCAGCTTATAAAAGTCCTCTACGTCGCGAATCACGCCACGTTGCCCACATTGATAATGGATTCTGACACCGTAATGCTGAGAGACAAAACGTGGCTCAGCTTTGACGGTCATCCGCTCACGTATTTCCGGCATTTTGTAAACGCCAATTACTTGCGGTTCCTTGAAGAGTTTGGCGTGAGCAAAATTGACCACTCGAAGTCTTTCGTTACCCACCACCTAATCATGCGACCGGAGATTCTCCGTCGTGCGCTTATCGAGGCATTTGATTCAACGGACGTTAGAGATATTTCACGAAACATCCACGAAGCCAGCAAAAAACTCGGCAGCTTCGAATTCGCCGTTGATTACGAATTATATGGTCAGTACTTCTTTGGGCATCATCAGGCTGAACTTCTCCTAGACAAGTACTCCAACATAGAGCTCTCTCGCGATGAGTACGAGTCAACTCTCACGCAGGTAACCGATAACCTCCGAAAAAAACCCCGCCACAACACCGTAAGTTTTCATCAGCGCCCTGGGTGAGTTGGTGCTCTACCGAGACGGCTTGGACTCCGCGCTCGGCCATTCCCGACCAGCCGGCCCCACATATAACTGCTGAGGGCGGCCAATCTTCGTTGAGGGGTCAGCATTCATTTCACGCCAGTGCGCGATCCAGCCGGGGAGACGACCCATGGCGAACAAGACCGTGAACATCCGGGTGGGGAAACCCATCGCCTTGTAAATAACCCCGGTATAGAAGTCAACGTTGGGATAGAGCTTTCGCTCGATGAAATAGTCATCGGCGAGGGCTATTTCTTCCAGCTCCTTGGCTATCCCCAATAGCTCATCATGGATTCCCAGTTGGGCGAGTACTTCGTCGGCACTCTCTTTGACAAGTCGCGCCCTGGGGTCATAGTTCTTATAGATCCGGTGGCCAAAGCCCATTAACCGAACGCCATCTTCTTTACGCTTCACCCTCTCGACGAAGCGCTCCACCCCTTCACCGGAGTCGCGAATCTCGGCGAGCATCGACAACACCGCTTCATTGGCGCCGCCATGAAGCGGTCCCGACAAAGCGTTAATGCCGGCAGAAATAGAGGCAAACAAGTTTGCTTCGGTCGAGCCGACCATCCGGACGGTAGAAGTGGAAGCATTTTGTTCGTGGTCTTCGTGCAAGATCAGGAGCCGATCCAATGCTTTGACCAGCACGGGGTTTGACACATAGGGCTCTGCCATCAGGCCAAAGTTCAACCACAAGAAGTTTTCGACAAACCCGCGGGAATTATCGGGGTAGAGAAATGCTTGACCCACACTCTTCTTGTGGGCGTAGGCAGCGATGACGGGAAGTTTTGCCAACAGTCGAATGGTGGAAAGCTCAATCTGTCGGGGGTCGTGAACACTCAAGGAGTCGCCGTAGTAGGTCGACATTGCACTGACAGCAGATGACAACACCGACATGGGGTGGGCGCTGTGGGGAAGAGCGTCAAAAAGCCGTTTCAAATCTTCGTGCAACAGCGTGTGGTGACGAATTTCATCGTCAAATTCGTGCAGCTCCGCAGCGCTGGGTAATTCACCACGAATCAACAGCCACGCAACCTCCAGGAAGGTGGAGTTCTTGGCGACGTCTTCAATGGCATACCCGCGATAGCGAAGGATTCCTTCGTCGCCATCGATGTAGGTGATGGTGCTGGTTGTTGCAGCAGTATTGACAAACCCATGATCCAGGGCGGTGTACCCGGTTTGTTTGGTCAACGTGGAAAAATCAATACCGGAAGGACCCTCCACCGAGGGCACAATAGGAAACTCTGCGTTTCCACCAGGAAACTGCAGAGAGACTTTGTCCAAATCAGCCATTAAAAACCTGTCCCTCGCCCCATCATCCCTTACAGCCTAGAGGACACAAGCTCCACTGGCTGAGATGGCTAACAAAGGTGGCTAGGCCTTAGCCCGAGGCGACAAACGCTATGCCCGAAGGCGCGATGCAGCTGCTTCACACGCCGCATCCGTTGCCGTGAGGGCGACTCTGATGTGATGCTGGCCCGCTTCCCCGTAAAAAGAGCCCGGTGCCACAAGAATTCCCCGCTCACTGAACCAGCTCACACTGCTCCAGCACTCTTCATCCCTGGACGCCCACGCATAGAGGCCCCCTTCCGAGTGATCGATGCGGAAGCCCGCAGCCCGAAGGGCTGGAAAAATCAGTTCCCGGCGGGCCCGATAGCGCCCGCGCTGTTCCTGGACATGCTGATCTTCTGCCAGCGTTGCAGCGACCGCACCTTGAATGGGTGCCGGCATAATCAGCCCCAGGTGTTTTCGGGCCAGGAGAAGAGAGCCAAGAAGGGTCGCGTCCCCCGCAACTAAACCAGCTCGATAACCGGCAAGATTTGATTGTTTGGACAACGAGCAGAGCGCGAGGAGGCCAGAGACATTCCCGTTGGTCACCCCGAGATCAAGGAGGGAGGGACTCGAGGACACCTCCCACGCCATTTCCGCATAACACTCATCGCTGGCTAAGACAGCGCCAATCTCGCGAGCGCGAGCAATCGCTCGAACTAGGTAACCCTCCGGCAAAACCTGGCCGGTGGGGTTGCTCGGAGAATTAATCCACACCAAAGACGCAGAGGAAGGCCACCGGTCAGGATCATCTTCTGTGACCACGGTGGCCCCGACCACTGCAGCTCCGACCGCATAGGTCGGATAAGCAATGGTGGGAATAACAACGGTGTCGCTCGCCCCCAACCCCAGGAGGGTCGGAAGAAGTCCCACCATTTCTTTAGAGCCCATGGTGGGAAGCACCTGTGTCGAATCAAGTGGACCCGTATTGCGTCGCCGTTCCCACCACTGTGTCATGGCCAAGATCAGCTCTGGTGACCCTGCGGTGAGAGGATAGGAGGGAGCGTTGGACGCCGCCGCTAGAGCCTGCTGGGCAACCACGGGAGTGTCATCGACCGGTGAGCCCACCGAGAGGTCAATAAGCCCGGCAGGGTGGTTACTAGCCCGCTCTCGATAGGGAAGAAGAGAGTCCCACGGGAAATCCGGGAGCGAGAGCATCGACTCAGTTTTGGGGCGGCAAGACGGAAACAACTTCGTGGTCGTGATGAATCACGCCGACTTTGCTGCCCCACCGGGGGATCCGACCTCTTTGAAAAATTCAACGTTAGCCGTGTAGTAGAGGCCCACTGTTCGGGAACGTCGTCTTCGTAATAGATAGCCTCAACAGGACAGACCGGCTCG
>FUWD013016653.1_pt1 | contig 19761 bp, 21 predicted proteins | sample 1063281 | NCBI WGS metagenome assembly FUWD01 (sample SAMEA79048168, study PRJEB19326) | metagenome | biome: marine | reverse complement strand
GATGAACGCTGATGGGACCGGAGTCACCCAACTCACCGACAACTACGACTGGGACTGGCATCCGGCGTGGTCGCCGAACGGCAAACAGATCGCCTTCATGGGCAACCGGGACGGCGACAGCGAGGTTCTTGTGATGAACGCTGATGGGACCGGGGTCACCCAACTCACAGACAACGACGACGGGGACTGGCATCCGGCGTGGTCGCCGAACGGCATGAAGATCGCCTTTGAGAGTGACCGGGACGGCAACAACGAGATCTTTGTGATGAACCTCGACGGTGGACACGTGGTGTCGCTTGGTCAGCAGGGTATTCCCAGTAGTTGGGGTGGATGATCGTGACGAGTCTGTTGGGATGATCGTGTTGACTAGGGGTGTTCAAGTCCCCCCCTCCGACACCACTACCTGCTGGACGTAGTGGGGCTGCTTTCCGTCAGACGAACACGATCTGGGCGCCTTCGGAGAGTTCCATGAATTCGCCGACGTTAATCACGTCTGCGACCTCGTCTAACAGGTCGTCGGAGTTCAGGCCCATCATGTCGACTGACATCTGGCAGGCCCACAGGTTGGCTCCCATGTCGGACAGCATCTGTAGGAACTCGGGCACCTCCGGGACATCCAAGTCGGCGATCTGATGCTTCAACATCTTGGTCGCCATGCCGGTCATGCCTGGCAGGCCGGCGAGACCCTGCGGCATGCTCCTCAAGTCTGGGCTCTTGAGCGTGCTTCGAATAGGGACCAAGGACCCCATCTGCGTTGATGTGACAGATGTCAAGTCCGTCTCCAAGACGTGTGCCGGCCCGGAATCGTCACGCCCTGACGAAGGCACCAACCGTCTCGATGTGCGAGGTGCTCGGGAACATGTCGACCACGGTCACCCTCTCCAGGTTGAGCCCTGACTCGACGAGGAGAGCGGAGTCACGGGCGAACGATGCGGGATCACATGAGACGAGCACGAAGAGGTTAGGTTGAGCTGCCACCAGGGAAGCAACACCCGACTTGGCGAGGCCATCTCTGGCTGGGTCGGCAATGACGATGGCAGAGCGAGTCGCCTTCCATGTCTCAACCGGTGCTTTCACGATCTTCACGTCGCTGTCAGTCAGATTGACCCGTGCGTCGGCAACGGAGTCGGCTCCGCGTTCGATGGCGGTCACCCGTCGCTCCTGCCCGACCGTGCCGGAAAAGATGCCGATTCCGGAGTAGGCGTCAACCAGAGGGCCGTCGCTACCGAGAGTGTCAACGATGTCGCTCACCTCATGGACCAGGGCGTCGACTCCAGCCGGCCTGTTCTGGAAGAACGACCGGGCGGAGATGCGCCATGACCGCCCGGCGGCATGCTCGTGGATCCAGGCCCTACGCCCCTCAAGCAGTTCTGCTCTGCTGACCACGATCACGTCGTCGGGTACGTCGACCTCGAAGGGATCGCCGTCGACCAGAACCATGCGCTCACCGGTGCGTGCCCCGACGCGGATTGTGACCTCGTCGGCTCTACCGAAATGGCTTTCCACAAGGAGTTCCTCAAGTCCCGAATCGACGGCCAGGCATGCCGATGGGATGACGACGTCATGGGAACCGGTTTCCCTGTAGCCGGCGCGCCCGTTGAGGACCGCCGCCCTCACGGTTGTCCGTCCGGTGTCGTCGGCCAACTCACGGGAACTGATGGTTGGGGCAGCGACTCCTGCGCGATCGAGTTGCTCAGCCAGGATCGAGGCCTTCATCTCCGGTTGTCCGAGGAGGTCAACGTGCATCAGGTTACAGCCGCCGCAGCCGTCCAACCGGTGGGCGCAGGGGACCGGTATGCGGTCGGGAGAGGCGGCCAGTACCTCGGTGACGGCCGCTCGCGACCAGCGCTTCTCTTCTCTGAGTAACTCCACCACTACGGTCTCTCCGGGTAGGGCGCCCTCAACGAAGACGACCTGGCCGTCTGGGGCACGTGCGACGCCTGCTCCATCGCGCGCTGTCGCCGTCACATGAAGTTCCATCCAGCGACGCTACCTGTCGGGCGCGAGGTCGGCGGGTCGGACGTCGTCGGATGCCACGGTGATCCGACGTGTATTGACAGGGGTGGTCGGTTGCGGAATGATCCCCCGCACACGCCGAAGGGACCGGCCAGACCAGAATGGAGAGTGTGTGATGCGCGCGGACCTGTTGATGAGTGTTGTTTCCAACCGGGCAGCCGACATGAGAGCGATAATCCTGCCCTTCGTACTGGCCCACACGGGGGTCGTCATTGCGATCGCCTTCGGCGCAGCAGGCCTTGAGGCTGACGGCGTCACCCTGGCGGTAGCCGCATGGGCCGTGCTGGGGTCGCTCTGGGCGATGATCTGGACCGACGGATGCATCCAGGACCTCGGAGCAGGCGCCAAGGACATGGATGAGGAGATGGCCAACAGCCACATAGGCCGCAACTACGCAAAGTCCCCGTTCACCGCCTTCAGGGTCATGAACGTGGCGATCGTGACCCTGATTGTCGTGGCTGAACTGATGGCCCTCTACTAGGCCGAGTTGAGTTCGGCGGCTACAGCGGCGGCCATGTCGGCCAGCGAGAAGAACACGTGATCCATCTCGGGTAGATCCGGTATTCCGACTTCTGACAACCGGTTGCGGTCAATCCAGGCGTTGTCCAGGCCGATTGATCGCGCCGGTACGTGGTCGTGCCTGATGCTCTGGGCCGTGTGGAGGATGTCGGCCTTCCCGTGGCCCAGATCAGCAGCAACGTGCTCAACCAGGTAGTCGAAGTTGGCGGCGTCGGGCTTGTAGGAGCCGATGTCCTCAGCCGTGTAGACGGCGTCGAACTCGAGCATCAGCGTGCGTTTGAGGCGGCAAAGCTAGCCCGGTCCACGTTGGAGAGGATCACGAGGTCGAACTGCCCTGACATGAACCTGAAGGCATCGCTCAGGTCGGGAAACGCAGGCCATAAGGAAACCGACCCACCGAATGCCTCGTCAAGAGAAGTTGATGTAGGCAGGTCAAGGCGCGCTGCAATGGAACGGTGAACCCGTTCGAGGACAACGGGATAGGGGAGTGAAGGGGTGGCCGCCTACTGATCTGCCTCGAAACCGTTGAAGGCCTCAAGGGCCTGTTGTCTGGTCACGTTTCCGCATGACCCTGCTGCGAGGAGTGGCTGGAGGGCCGACCAGATTCCCGACTCCCAGTCGATGAGGGTCCCGTAACAGTCAAAGCTGAGCACAGAGTGGTCGGTCAGGCGACGGACCATCTCCGGTGATTACGGGGCTGTGGTCCGGGATCGGTCTACCCCAAGGTGCAGGACGTCGGGGCGTGAGTAGTGGCCGGCCGGGTCGAAGTTCTGGCGCTGTCTGGCGACCTCACCGATGTCCAGGTCGGCCCACACGATGGCTTCCTCGTTGCGGACCGGCTCGACGACCCATGCACCGTCAGGTCCGGCGATGCAGGTTCCTCCATTGTGGTAGCGCTCACCCCCGGGGAGCATCTGCCTGAGCGGGAAGTCATCCGGTACGTGCTCAGACCGGTAGACGGCACCGACACTGATCACGAAGACTCGGCCCTCCTTGGCGATGAACCTGGTGATGTCCTCAGTGAGGCCCACCGAGCCGGGCCAGGCAGCCACATGTACCTGGGATCCGGTCGCATACATTGCCGTCCTTGCCAGGGGCATCCAGTTCTCCCAGCAGTTGAGACCCGTGAGGCGGACACCTCGGTGGTCATGTGCAATCAGGCCGGCACCGTCACCATCGGCCCACACAAGGCGTTCCGTGTAGGTGGGCTTCAGTTTCCGATGGACACCTACAACTCCCTCCACCGGGTCGATTGCCACAAGGGAGCAGTAGACGGAACCCATCGATGCGGACCGTTCGACAACCCCCACATACGCGAAAAGCCCGGCCTGTCGGACGGCATCCACGACCGTCTCAAATTCGGACCCGTGTACGTCGACGGACTGATCCAGGTACAAGGCGAAGGCGGCCTGCTGGTCTGGCTCCTCCCAGGCGGCTGAGTTCGTGCGATCAAGCCAGATGGGGTAGCCGGGAACGAATACCTCCGGGAACGCAATCAGGTCGGCGCCGCCATCGGCAGCCTCAACTATCCGGTCCACGACTACTGCGATAGTTCCTTCACGGTCGAGGAAAGAGGGGGTGGCCTGAACGGCGGCGACACGCATGTCGGGTAGTTTGCTCCACTTGGTAGTTGAGGGCAAAACGGCTCCCTCAAGGTAGATAGGAGCACCGAGTGAGGACGACACAGGACAGGTGGAGTTGAAATGGGCCTTACGGAGCGTAGGCAGATGGCTACCGAGGCCATCCATGCGGGCGAAACCCACGATCCATCAGGTGCACACATTGCACCCATCTTCCAGACGTCGACGTTCACGTTCCCTGACATGGCTGCCGTCGAGGCCCGGGCAGTCGGGGAGTCCGATTCGTACATGTACTCCCGCGGAGGCAACCCCGGAAGGAAGGCTCTGGCTGCGAAGTTGGCAGCCCTTGAGGGTCTTGGGCTGGAAGATTCCTCCGCGGAGATCTTCGGATCAGGGATGGCCGCAATCGCAGCTGCCCTGATGGGAACAGCCAAGGCAGGCGACCACATCATCACCCAGCAGGTCCTGTACGGCTCAGCCGATCATCTGATCTCGGATGTGCTCACCCAGTTCGGGGTGAGCAACTCCCGGGTCGCAGGGCTGGAACCGGATGCGCTCGCAGCGGAGTTGGAGTTGCACCCCGAGACCACGGCTGTGTACATGGAGACACCAGCCAACCCGACGATGACGCTCATCGACATATCTGCAACGGCGGAGACCGCCCATGCAGCCGGAGCGAAGGTGATCGTGGACAACACGTTCGCCACGCCGATTCTTCAACGTCCGCTCAGCCTCGGCGCCGACGTGGTTGTCCACAGCACCACGAAGTTCATCAACGGACATGGCACGGTTATCGGTGGTGCTGTGGTCAGCACCGACGAGACACTCATGGCCGAGGAGATCGGTTCACTGATTCGATTCACGGGTGGGGTTCCCAGTCCGTTTGACTGCTGGCTGACCAACCTGGGACTCAAAACCCTGCCGCTGCGGATGCATCAGCACTGTGCAAACGGCATGGCCGTTGCGGAGTTCCTCCAAGAACACCCTGCGGTCGCTTCCACCTCCTACCCGGGTCTGTCCAGCCATCCGCAGCATGAACTGGCGGGACGCCAGATGGACGGATTCGGTGCCCTGATCGCCTTCGACATGGGCTCATATGACGCCGCTACACGGTTCCTCGACCAGTTGGCGCTCTGCTCGCTGGCGGTCAGCCTTGGCAACGTTGACACGCTCATCGAGCACCCCGCCTCGATGACCCATGCGGTTGTACCGCCTGAGGAGCGTGCCGCCTCCGGCATAACCGACGGTCTAATCCGGATATCTGTCGGCCTCGAAGCCTCTGTCGACATTGTCTCCGACCTTGAACAGGCTCTTGAGGCATAGATATCGCCTCCCCTTGTCTACCGGAGCCGAGGACAGGTAGCCTGCCGCCGCTGCGGACACGGTTGGTGCGAGGTTGAGGGAGGCTCTCCATGGACGTACTGAACAGAGACCAGGTTGAAGCCTTCTGGAGAGACGGATACCTCTTCCTGGAAGACGCTGTTCCTCCGGAGAAGCTGACGGCCCTCTCGTCCGAGTTCGACAACTGGGTAGACCAGAGTCGCTCCCACCGCCAGGCATTCGGAACGACCCTGGACGGACGGCCACGCTTTGACGTGGAGCCGGGACACACTGCCGAGGCGCCGACCCTCAGGCGGATCTCCTCTCCGACAGAGATCTCCGACACCTACCTGGACGTGATGCGATCGAGCATTGCAGTCGATGCCGTGGCACAACTCATTGGACCGAACGTGACCCTGAACCACTCGAAGGTCAACTCCAAGCTCCCCGGGGCCAGAACCGAGGTGAAGTTCCATCAGGACTTCCTTTTCGAACCTCACAGCAACGACGACATGATCACCGTGCTCTACTTCCTAGACGACGTCACCATGCAGAAGGGACCCCTCGAGGTGCTCCCCGGGAGCCACCGGGGCCCCTTGTACGAGCACTGGCATGACGGCGTGTTTACAGGCTCAGTGGCCAGCGCGGTCGTTGACGAGACCAGGGATGGCATGGTCCCATGCCCCGGGCGCTCAGGATCGGCTTGTCTGATGCACGGTCGCACCCTGCACGGCTCGGGGCCCAACCACTCCGACAGCCCCCGGACCCTGTTCATCTGCGCGTACAAGGCCGAGGACTGTCGTCCACTGCAGGCATGTCACGTGCCCTCCGTCCACGAGGGTGAGGTGGTGCGAGGTGAGGCAACCAACCGTGTTCGCTGCAGCGAGTCCGAGATGGCGTACCCGGAAATCCCGACCGGAGCCTCCTTCTTCAACCAGCAGGAACGCCATACGGTGGACATGTGAGCAGAGCCGACCTGCTCCAGCTTGAGGTCAGCACCGACAGCGGTCTTGGGGAGCGCGCACGGTTGGGTGTGATCGTTCTCGAGTCAGATCACACGCTCGAGGCAGAACTTCGGGCGCCTGACATTGACGGTGTCGACCACTATGTGTCCCGCATTGCCAACGACTCAACCATTACGCCTGATTCGCTGACAGCGATGGAGGAGAGGTTGCCCTTGGCTGCGGCCCTCCTTCCTGTCGAACTTCGACTGGACGCAATCGGCTACGGCTGTACGTCGGCAGCCACGCTCATTGGCGAGGAAGGGATCGAGGCGGCCCTCAACTCGGCCCATCCGGGAGTGCCCTGCACCAATCCCATCACAGCCGCCGTAGCAGCCTTTGCGGCCCTTGGAGTCAGCCGCATCGGCATCGTGGCCCCGTATACGGCCGATGTTACGGATCGAATCGTCCGGCATCTCAAGTCGGCCGGGCTAGACGTTGTGGCTGTCGGATCTTTCCTTGAACCAGATGACCACGTCGTTGCGCGGATCACCGAAGGTGCCGTTGCCGACGGTGTAGCCATCGTGGCAGATTCAGACGGATGCGAGGGCGTGTTCGTCTCCTGTACCAGCCTCAGGACCTTCGGTGTCCTCGCCGATCTGGAGGAGCGTCTCGACAGGCCGGTCGTCTCCAGCAACCTTGCGCTCACATGGCACCTCTTGAGACTCGCCGGGGTCGATGATCAGGTTCCCGGTCTTGGTCGGCTCTTCACCGCAGGGATCTATCGGGGCAACGGTTGATCGGCCAGCCGCCACCCCGGGGGTTTCCTGAGGCCGAATACCGGCGACGGACCGAGGCCGCCCAGGAGATGATGGCCGGCTCCGGCATCGACTGCCTCCTCGTCTGTACCGAACCCGAGGTCAGGTACTTCACCGGCTTTCATACACCCTTCTGGCAGAGTCCCACCCGATCATGGTTCGTGGTCGTACCCCCGGCCGGAAAGCCGATAGCCGTCATCCCTGCAATCGGGGAGGACACCATGTCGGGTACATGGGTCGACTCCATCCTCACCTGGCCCGCACCACAGCCCGGTGATGACGGCATCTCCCTCCTTGCTGCCGCTCTAGGCGATGTGGTCGGTCCGGGCGGCACTGTCGGGCTACCGATGGGACACGAGACCCACCTGCGTATGCCCTTGAGTGACTATGCGGTGCTCCGGGGCCGTCTGGGAGGCGTCGACTTCGTAGATGCAACCCAGATCGTGCGCTCACTGCGCATGGTCAAATCCGAGGCCGAGATCGCCAAGGTGGCCCACATCTGCGCCATAGTGTCCGATTCCTTTGTTGCCCTTCCCGATTTCGTTCATGTCGGCATGAGCGAGCGTGAGGCCTTTCGGGCCTTCAAGGTCGACCTCCTGCAGAGGGGAGCCGACGACGTTCCGTACCTGGTTGGTGCCACCGGACCCGGCTTCACGGATGTGATCAAACAGCCCAGCGACAGGTTGATCGAACACGGCGACCTGCTCATGTTCGACACCGGCTCGATATTCGACGGCTACTCCAGCGACTTTGACCGCTACTTCGCATTCGGAGAGGTCGGCCCGGACGCGGCGAAGGCATACCGGACGGTCTGGGAGGCAACCGAGGCGGGACTGCGGACAATGCATCCGGGTGCCACCACTAGCGACGTCTGGGCAGCAATGGCCGAGGTCCTTGCCGCTGGAGGCTCGTTGGGGAACTCCGTTGGGCGTCTGGGACACGGGCTCGGAATGCAGGTGACGGAGTGGCCCTCGAATACCGCTGACGACAACACCGAGATCGTGGAGGGCATGGTCCTCACGCTGGAACCCGGCCTCACCTGGGAGCCCGGCAAACTGATGCTCCACGAGGAGAACGTGGTTGTCCGTAGTGAGGGCCCGCAGTTGCTCTCACGCAGGGCTCCACCAGACCTCCCGGTTATCGACTGACAGGGGGCCATGCCCCTCGACGGCTGTGACGTTGACCGGCACAACCGCCCGGCGTAGCATCTGGCAACCTCGAGTCGGGCAGGCAGCGAGGCAAAAAGGTGTGTGCCCAGGATCTGGTCGCCTGACAGAGAGCACGGACATGCACTTCGGATACTTCCTCAACCAGAACAACCTCGGCCTCGCAAAGCCCTTCCACGAGGTGGTCGATGAGGGTCGCCAGATAGCCACCTACTGCGACCGCAACGGATGGCACTCCATCTGGACCACCGAACACCACTTCGGCCACGAGGGGCTCGAGGTCTGCCCCAACCCGGTCCTCATGACAGCCGACCTGGCGGCGCGCACAGAGCAGATCAGGATCGGACAGGCCGCCAGCATCATCACCTTCCACCATCCGATCCGGCTCGCCGAGGACTTGGCAATGCTCGACCACATGAGCGGTGGCCGTCTCGAGGTCGGTGTGGGTCGGGGTATCTATCCCCGCGAGGCGGTGAACATGAACCCGACCTCTGATGTCAGGAACTCAGACGTCAACCGTGCGCTCTTCGCCGAGACGCTCGAGGTGATGAGGCGCTGTTGGACTGAGGAGTTCTTCTCCTTTGAGGGTGACCACTTCACCTTCCCCCAACCGGGCCTCACCTTCGATCACTCGATGAGCCCACCGACGGCAGCGAATACCGATCCGGAGACCGGCGAGATCACCGCCCTGGCAGTCGTGCCGCGACCGATGCAGCAGCCCCACCCTCCACTGTGGCAGGTAATCGACACCCCACCGTCAATTCGCTTTGCAGCCGAGAACGACCTGCAGGGCATGTTCTGGATACCACCCACCGACGCCATGGTTCCGCGCTTCGAAATGTACCGAGATGCCGCGTCAGAGGCCAGGGGCGCAGAGGTGGAGATGGGAGAAGGTGTGGCCCTGGTTCGGGACCTCTTCGTGACAGAAACCATGGAAGAGGCCGAACGCCTTGGCGGACCCGGGATGCTCACCTACCTGGAGTGGGTCTGTCATTTCCGGGGTCTCGGGAACCACATGTTCCCCGGCGAGGAACTGCCCGACACGGCCGGAAAGCTTGATCTCCTGTCCTACGAATGGCTGCACCCACGCAACATGTTGTTCGGCACTCCTGAGTACATCGCCGAGAAGATTCAGGAGATGAAGGACAAGTTGAACCTGAAGACCCTCCTCTTGTGGTCGAACTTCCCGGGTGTGGCCCACGAGGCCGTAATGGACAGCATCACCATGTTCACCGAACGGGTCATGCCACTCTTTGCCGAGGAAGCGAAATAAGGGGGGCACGGCCTGATGGCACTCGAGGTACGAAAGTTGGTGACGCAATCCGAGGAGGTCCGCATCGAGGGAGGGCGGGCGGCCGATCCGCCCCTGTGCCTATACGGGGTGGCCGCAGTCATCGCAAACCCCTGGGCCGGGGCAGGGTTCGTCGATGACCTGAGGCCCGAAATCCTCGAGGTAGCGCCTGAACTCGGCGCACTGGTCGTGCCCAGGCTGGTCGAGGCCGCCGGTGGTGGCGACGCGGTCGAGGGGTACGGCAAGGCGGCGATGGTCGGAACGTCCGGCGAGGTCGAGCACGGATCAGCCCTGATCCACACCCTCCGGTTCGGGAACGTGTTCAGGGACGCTGTAGGTGGAACCTCGTACCTCTCGTTCACCAACACCAGGGGTGGCCCCGGGGCGACCATCTCGATTCCGATGATGCACAAGGCGGATCCCGGCTGGAGGTCCCACTACCTCACCCTCGAGATAACGGTTGCGGACGCGCCTGCTCCCGACGAGATCGTGGTGGCGATCGGTGCGTCGGTCGGTGGTAGGCCTCACCACCGCATTGGCAACCGCTACTCCGACATGGAGGAAATGGGCCTCGACCCTGAATGAGGCACCAACCCTTTACCCGGGTGGACGGTGTGGGGCCGCCCCTGGTCCTGATCCACGGCGTGGGCCTCGACCACACAATGTGGGACCTGGTGGTCGATCGCCTGGCGGAGATCAGGACCGTTGTCCGCTATGACATCTCCGGCCATGGCCGTACGCCTGACCAGCCAGGTGAGCGCAGTATTGACGACTTTGTTGACGAACTCCTGTGCGTGCTCCAGGCGCAGGGTCTGGTTCGTCCTGAGGTGGCTGGGATCTCAATGGGCGGCATGATCGCCCTAGCGGCGTCGGCACGGCGCCCGGACCTGTTCGACAAGGTGGCCCTCCTGAACACCGTGGCCGATCGTACGGCCGGCCAGGTGGCCGGCTTGAGAGAGCGCCTGGCCGCAGCTGAGAGCGACGGCATGCAGGTAGTGGCCGAAATGGCGATCGACCGGTGGTTTGAGCCCGACTGGCATGCCGAGCACCCCTACCGGGTCGCTGCGGTGGGGGAGCGGCTCTGCTCGACAGACCTTGTCGGATACCTGAAGGCGTACCGGTTGTTCATCGACGGAGACCCGCTGATGCCGAAAGGTGCTGCACGGATCAGCGCTCCTGTTCTTGCAATGACAGGGGAGCTGGACGTCGGCTCAACCCCGGCCATGTCCACCGCATTGGCAGAATCCGTGCAGAACGGGCAGGCTCGTATTCTCAACAACCTCCATCACCTTCCACCAATCGAGGACCCGGACGTGTTCGCAACAGCCCTGATCGACTTCCTGGAGAGGGAGGCGCAGTGATCGACTACCAGATGTACGTAGACGGCGAGTTCTGTGATGCCTCCGACGGTGCTCGCTTCGACTCCATCAACCCGGCAACCGGTGAAGCGTGGGCATCAGCTCCAGCTGCAACCGAAGAGGACGTCGACAGGGCCGTGCGTGCTGCGCGGCGTTCTCTCTACGACGGCGACTGGGCCGAAATGACACCGACCCGCCGTGGCAGCCTGCTCTACGCCCTCGCTGACCTGATGGCCGAGCGGTCTGAACACCTTGGGTCCGTCGAGACCCGGGACAGCGGAAAGCTGGCGGTTGAGACCCGCGGCCAGTCCGCCTACGTGGCCGAGTACTACCGCTACTACGCCGGCCTGGCCGACAAGATCCAGGGTGACACGCTTCCTATCGACAAGCCGGACCTGCATGTATTCACGACCCGGGAGCCGATCGGCGTGGTCGCCGGAATTGTCCCGTGGAACGCCGAGATGCTCCTCACGGCGACAAAGGCCGCACCTGCGCTTGCAGCCGGCAACACGGTCGTGATCAAGTCCTCCGAGGAGGCTCCGGCCCCGGTGCTGGAGTTCGCCAAGCTGGTCGACGAGGTTGGCTTCCCACCCGGGGTGTTCAACCTGATCACCGGTTTCGGTGAGCCGTGTGGCCGGGCCCTGACAAGCCATCCCCTCGTGAGCCGCGTGGCATTCACAGGAGGTGTCGACGCTGCACGCCATGTTGTCGCCAACACGGCCGCCAACTTCGCTCCCGTTTCGCTGGAGCTGGGCGGCAAGTCGCCAATTGTCATCTTTGACGATGCCGACCTCGAGGGTGCGGTAAACGGTGCCGTTGCGGGCAACTTCGGAGCAAGTGGCCAGAGTTGCGTGGCTGGCACACGGGTGTTCGTCCAGGCCGGCATCCACGACGAGTTCATCACAGAGGTGGTCAGGCGCGCCGAGGCCGTCCGGATTGGTGACCCCCTCGATGCGGCCACCCAGATGGGGCCACTGGCTACCGAGGCTCAGCGGGACCGCATTGAGGCTGTCATCGCCGAATCGACAGCCCAGGGGGCGACCATCCACACCGGTGGCCAGAGGCCCGCGGGTATGGATTCAGGCTGGTATTTCCAGCCGACCGTCATTGGCTGCAGCGACCAGGATGTGATCAGCACCAGGGTCGAACTCTTCGGGCCCGTCATGTCCGTCCTCTCGTTTGAGACCGAGGAGGAGGGCGTTGCGCTCGCCAACGACACCGAGTTCGGGCTCGGTGCCGGTGTCTTCACGAGGGATGTTGCCCGGGCACACCGGGTCGCCAAGGCGATCCGCTCCGGGATCGTCTGGGTGAACACGTACCGGGCCATCTCACCGGTCGCTCCCTTCGGCGGCTTCGGCCAGAGCGGCTACGGACGTGAGGCTGGCATGGACGCCGTCTACGAGTACACGCGCACAAAGAGCGTGTGGATCAACACTTCGGACAAGCCGATGTCTAACCCTTTCGTGATGCGGTGATCCATCAGTTCGACGCCGACACAGCAGCTGATTCGGTCGGGGAGGGCTGTTGGAAGGCGCACCTGACCGACAGCTGGAACATCGGCGACAACCCCAACGGTGGCTATCTGGTGGCTACAGCGCTGCAGCCTGTCCGACAACTCTGCTCCCACCCTGACCCGATGTCGGTTACAGCCCACTTCCTGCGGCCAGGAACGGGTGGTGCCGAGGCCGACCTGACAGCATCAATACTCCGAACCGGACGCAGCGTCACGACGGCGAGGGCCAGCCTCAGCCAGGGCGGCACTGATCGTCTGGAGATCCTCGCAGCCTTTGGACAGTTGGACGGAAGCTCAGGGCACGGCCACGTGGTCACCGAGACGATGCCTGACATCCCGCCACCTGACGAGTGCGTTGAACGCTCCGGTCTGGAACAGGGCGTTGAACTGCACATCCAAAGTCGCGTGGACATGCGTGTCCACCCTGACTACGCGACAGCGGCAGCAGGAAAGCAGGCAAAGACCCTGGGTTGGATCCGCTTCAGCGACGGCCGTCAACCCGACACACTCTCGGCGGCGCTCTTCGTCGATGCCTTTCCGCCACCCATCTTCGGCCTGCTCGGTCGCATCGGCTGGGTTCCCACAATCGAGTTGACGGTCCATGTCCGCCAGCGGCCGGCACCCGGCTGGGTGTGCGGGCAGTTCGTGACCGAGGACCTCCACGACGGCCGGATGATCGAGTCCGGAACCCTCTGGGACTCGACCGGAGCCCTGTTCGCTAGGTCACGGCAACTGGCGATGTTACTTCCTGACGCCGGCGGCAGTTAGGTGCCTCCACCAGAGCCGTTTCGCTTCCCGGTGCGTATCAGGCCACGGGCCAGAAGTGAGCATGTGGGCGGCACCTGGGGACCAGATGGCGTGTTGCTTGCAGCCGTACAGGCCCCAGCCGTTGACGGGAAGGCCAACAAGGCCGTCTTGCGGGCTCTCGCCACCGCTCTTGAGATCTCCCGGCGAAACCTGAGAATCGTTGGAGGGGAGCGAAGCAGAGACAAACTTGTCGAGGTCGCAGACCCACCGGCCGACATGTCCGAACGTCTGGGACAACTCCTCTCAATCTGACGGCTCTACGCCAGGAGGTAGCGTGGGGATCGTGGGCGGAGCAGGAACACATGTGTATGGGCACAGTCGTGTTTTGATTGCCGGAGGTGGCATCTGCGGCCTGACCCTGGCCCTCTGCCTAAACCGCTCAGGACACGACGTAACGGTCTTCGAATCGGTGACAGAACCACGTGAGCTGGGCGTCGGCATCAACCTGCTTCCACACTGTGTGCGGATATTCCACGCCCTGGGCCTCAAGGCCCCCCTGGCCGAAAACGCCGTCATGACAGGCGAACTCCGGTTCTGCAGCGACGACGGAACCCTCATCTGGTCTGAGCCGCGGGGCCTTGAGGCCGACAACCCCTGGCCCCAGTACTCGATCCACCGCGGCCGCCTCCAGATGATCTTGCTTGAGGCCGCGCGGCGGGAACTCGGGGAAGACCGGGTGATGACCGGCCACCACCTGGCCGGCTTTGACCAGGACGACAGGGGGGTGACCGCCAACTTCGTGGACAAGAGAACCGGTGCTGCCCTGGACCCCGTCCAGGGAGACGCCCTGATCGGCTGTGACGGACTCCACTCATCTGTCAGGCGCCTGCTGTTTCCTGCCGAGGGCCCGATGCACTACTCAGGGCTGGTTCTCTGGCGAGGGGCAGTAGAAGCCGAGCCCTTCCTCGACGGCCGCACCATGTTTATGGCGGGGCACGAGCAGCAGAAGGCGGTCGTATATCCGATTCGAAATCCTCTGGCCCCGGGAGGTACGGCCCTCGTCAACTGGGTAGCCGAACGACCTGTGGACCTCGACGTGACCATCGCAGACTGGAACACTCCGGTTGATCCGGCCGACATAGCACCCTGGTTCGAGGACTGGGACTTCGGTTGGATACACGTAGGTGACCTGATCGCAGCCAGCGAGACGGCCTACGAGTTTCCGATGGTCGACAGGAACCCCCTTGAGCGCTGGTCACACGGACGCGTCACCCTCCTCGGCGATGCTGCCCATCCGATGCGGCCCAACGGAAGCAACGGTGCCAGCCAGGGAATTCTGGATGCAGAGGCCCTCGCACGGGCGCTGGAGGCCGAGCCGGATTCCGTCGCAGCACTTGTCTCCTATGAGGAGGAGCGTAGGGATGTGACAGGCCGTCTTGTCCTGGCAAACAGGCAGGCTGGCCCTGAGAGGGTGATGCAGTGGGTGAAGGACCGTTGCGATGGGTCATGCACCGATCGCCACACCTGCGTTGATGCACACGACCTTGAACGCGAGGCCAACGCCTACAAGGAACTGGCCGGCTTCGACATCGCACGCCTGAAGGCCATGGCAGACTGAGTCCAGTCAAACCCAGAGGCTCAGTGCACTTCGTGGTCTACAACGTCGACAGGTCTGATGCAGGCACCCTGCGTGCTGAGACCCGTGCACGGCACCTCGACTACGTCAGTGGTTACAAGGTGGTGTTCGGTGGTCCACTCATGGACCCCGAGGGTGAGATGTGCGGATCTCTCATCGTTATCGACCTACCCAGCCACGATGATGCAGTCGCCTTTGCGGCCGGTGACCCCTACACCCTCGCCGGTCTGTTTGAACAGAGCTCTGTCACTGCGTTCATGCAGGTGATCGGCCCCACCTGATCAGTTCAGGCTGGCCAGAAACTCAAGAAGGGCAGGGTTGACGACCGCTGGGTTCTCGAGGTTGCTCGAGTGGCCCGCACCCGGCACCGGAACAAAGGTCGTGGCACCACCGAATCCGTCAGCCATCGCCCGTCCACGTTCGAGCGGTATGGCGGCGTCCACCTCGCCATGGAACACAATCGCAGGGCACGTGATCTCCCCTAGGCGGTCGTCGGTAGCGTCACGCTCGAACAGACACTCCTTGGCAGCCATCCAGGCCGAAACAGGCTTGGCGTTCCACTTTGCCCTCCAGATGGCTGCATCAAAGCCCGGAGCAAACAGCACCCCAGCGAGGATGTCTCCCACCGGACCCGCCAGACCATCGGCAGTGGCGGCATCGAACAAGCCCTGGAACTGCGCACGCTCCTCGTCATTCAGGGCGGTTGCGTCGCTGTCGACAATGACTATGGCGCGAACCCTCTCAGGGGCGGCGAGAGCCGCCCTGACCGTCAGGAAACCACCCTGCGACATGCCACCGAGGACTGCAGAGTCGACACCGAGGTGATCCAGCAGAGCCAGGGCGTCGTCGGCAAGGTCCCAGTAGGTAAACGGCTCGGTGTAGACCGTCTGACCCCAGCCCCTCTCGTCGTAGGTGACGACACGCCAGCCGGCTTCGGTCAGGGGCCCCACCTGAGGGGCCCACATCTCATGGCCCATGGAGAAACCGTGGCTGAGGAGGATGACGGGCCCGTCGCCACCCGAGTCCACGTAGTGGATTGTCTGATTGTTTACCTCTGCGAACGGCATGGTTTCTCCTTCATCCCGGGCGGGTATTACAAATCGACCGTAGTCGGAGGTGGCGAGCCCCCCCACAGCGGCCGCGCCAAATACCCGGTATGCCGCTAGAAAGATTGTGTGCACCTGGACAAACCCCACCGCCACGGCGAGCCATTGTCGAGAGAAGTGTCTCTAGAGAGGTTGTCGGGTACACGATTCGACGTGATCGTGGTTGGCGGCGGAATCAACGGTGCCGTGTCAGCCCTCGCCCTGTCAGCACACGGGCTCAAGGTCGCTCTCGTCGAGGCTCACGACTTCGCCTCTGGAACCAGCCAGGAGTCCTCCAACATGATCTGGGGAGGCTTCAAGTATCTGGAGAGCTATGACATACGGCTCGTGGCAGGGCTCTGCCGGTCCCGCAACCGTCTTGCAGCGGCCTACCCGACACGGATTCTCGAGACCCGCTTCATGGCGGTTCTCGAACAGGGAGCACCCTTCGCCCCCTGGTTCGCCGCCCTCGGAGCCAACGCCTACTGGGGGCTTGGCCGCCTCAATACAGCGCGACCTCGCCACAGGTCCAGGCCGACCATCCATAGGCTGGAGCCGGCCGTTGAGGCCAGCCAGATCAGGGGAGGAGTTGAGTACTCCGACTACCTGCTGGCCGACAACGACTCACGGTTCGTCTCCGAGTTCGTCATCGGTGCTGAGCAGCACGGTGCGGTGGTGGCCAACTATGTGGCATTGGAGAAGGCCGAGTTCAACTCGAAGACCTGGCGCCTGACCCTCAGAGATCAGATGACCGGATCACCAATGGAGGCAACTGCGCGGGTGGTGGTGAACGCTGCGGGTCCGCGTGTTCCCGCGATCGGTTCTCTCACGCGTTCCACGACGCAGAGTCGTCTTGTCTACTCGAAGGGCGTGCACCTCACCGTGCCCCAGATAACCGACTCAGGGCGCATCCTCGCCTTCTTCGATGACGCCGAGCGTCTCTTCTACGTGCTGCCAATGGGACGCCGTTCTGTGATTGGCACAACCGATACTCCGGTCGATGATCCCGAAGTTGTGGTCACAGATGAGGACAGGTCGTTCCTGCTCGAGCAGGCGAGCCAGAGACTCAACCTCGACAGGAACCTTGACGCATCTGATGTCATCTCTGAGAGATGCGGTGTACGGGCCCTCGTTGTTCCGCCGGGAGGATCAGCACGGCGGCGCGACTGGACGGAGTTGTCACGACGACATGCAGTCGAGACCGACGAGGGGCGGGGAGTGGTATCCATTCTGGGTGGCAAGTTCTCAGACTGCTTGAACGTCGGCGCCGAGGTTGTAGATGCCGTTCGCCTCTGTGGACTGCAACCGATGCCACCTGCTCAGAAGTGGTTTGGGGAGCCGTCACAGGAGGACCGTCGGTCGTGCATTTCGCGGGCTGCCGGGCTGAGAATCGGTTCCGATGCCGCTGCGCTCATGTGGCGCCGCCACGGAAGGCGCATGGACGAGGTCCTGGATCTGGTGCGTGGTGAATCTGCCCTAGGCAGCCCGCTCGGAGATCTGGACCCACTGAGCATGGCCGAGGTGATTGTGATGGGCCGTCATGAGCGAATTCTCCGACCCGATGACCTCTTGAGGCGACGCACGATGCTGTCGATGCTCCATCGACCCGAGACCGTCACGGCTGACAGGGGAGTGCGAAGCGCCATCGAGATGATCCTCGGACCTGAGGGTCTGCGCACGATGGACGCTGACTCGGCGCCGGTGGATGACGTCAATGTCTAACACCGGCCCTGTGGATCCTCCTGAGATCGGTCTCGACGAGGCCTACTCGGTCAGGACGCCAGAGGACAACAAGCGGCTCTACCGTCAATGGGCCGCCAGCTATGAGGCCGGCTTCGTTTCAGACAACGGGTACATCTACCCATTTCAGGTTGCGGCAGCGTTCATGGACAACTCTGACAGCGCTACCCGGCGTGTGCTCGACATCGGCTGTGGAACTGGACTGGTAGGGGTGGGTCTGGCTGAGCTAGGAGGCCCCAGACCCGACGGCCTTGACCTCTCCCCGGAAATGCTCGATGAGGCAGGCCACAAGACCGACGCCCAGGGTCGTTCGATCTACGGAAACCTGACTGTGGGCGACCTCACGGGACACATCGGCCTGCCCGACGGGGCCTATGACGGGATCGTGAGTGCTGGAACCTTCACCCACGGCCATGTCGGGACAGCGGCATTCGACGAGCTCTACCGAGTTTCGGCAACAGGCGCGCTGTTCGTTGTCGGAATCAACTCTGACCATTACGAAAATCTGGGGTTCAGGGAACGATTCCTGAGCGACTGCGATTCTGGGCGAATCAGCGAACCGGAGATACGTCGAGTCCCGGTCTACGAGGCCGGAGAGCACGTCGACGATCACGCCGTCGTGGCGATCTTCAGGTCAACAGGCAGATAGTCAGGTGTGGTCATCCCTGGCAGGGATGTCACGATTCCACTCTGCAAGGGGATGCCTAACCCACCTGGTGACGGAGTGGGCGATTGCACCAGACCTGGCGAGCACCGGCTGGAAGGCCGACTGCCGCTCCAGAGGTACAGCCTCGCGCACCTGGCTGCGGTAGCCGAGATAGAAGACGAGCACGGCGAGCACGGCAGCAAGAGACAGGTAGTAGCCGCCAGGCCCGAACACTTCTATCGCTGCACCCAGCGTCATGGGGGCAGCAACAGCACCGGTGCTCGATGCAAGGATCAGGGCAGAGGCGGCCGCAACTCGCTTCTGTGGTGCAACCCAGTCGTTTGCAAGGGCCACGAACTGCCCGTACATGGGGAACACAAAGGCTCCGAAGGCCAGGTTCAGCGGGATAAGGACAAGGCTGGTCGGTGGGATGACGGCTCCAACAAGCGCCAGACCGAGGGCGATCGAGGCCACCACCAGGATCACTGCCCGCCGCGGGTGACGGTCAGACAGGTGTCCGAGCGGCATCTGCAGGAGAACGGCACCGACAACCGCAGCGGAGGTGAACAAAGTGATGCGCTGTGTGCTGAGACCGGCAGCAGTACCGAAGACGGCAGCCATGCTCGTGGTGGCTGACTGGACGAACGAGCAGAGAATGATCCCGACGACAGCGGAGGGGATGGTCTGGTACAGCTCCCTCACCCGCATCGTCTCGCTGCTGGGCATCGGCGCCGATATCCCTGCCGAGAGGGTGACGGGTATGACGGCAATCGAGATGAGAACCGACGAGAGCACGAACAACTGGAAGCCCTCAGGTGGGGCCAGGTTGACGAGCATCTGGCCACCGGCCGTGCTGGCCATCATGATCATCATGTAGATGCCGAGTATCTGCCCCCGGGTCTCGTTGGTTGCCTTGTCGTTCAGCCAGCTCTCGAGAACCACGAACACACCGGCGTTGCAGATTCCGCCTACGAAGTAGATGGCGCTCCATGCCACCGGAAGGACCAGAACCGCGGTGAGAAGCACCGCTGTGGAGGCCAGAGAGGCCAGAGCAGCAAAGACCCGGATGTGGCCGACGGAGTTGAGTGCCCGGGTGATCAGCTTGGCTCCGGCAAGGTACCCGGCGAAGTGGAATGCCATGACCGCACCCATTGCGCCGGCGCTGAAGCCCTCCGACTCGGCTCGGATCGGAAGGAGGATGCGCTGCAGACCGTTGCCGACCTGCAGGAAGGCAAAGCCCAGGAAAAGGGCCCAGACGCCCACGAGGGCAGAAGGGGCGCTGTTCTCGGTGTTGGTCCTACTCAACGCAGGTTCCGGACGCCACGGCCGGCATGGTCCGGGAGAGCCGCACCGGTGTGAGCGGCGGCTGCGGCCAGTGCACGCGT
>FUWD013428835.1_pt7 | contig 19767 bp, 16 predicted proteins | sample 1063281 | NCBI WGS metagenome assembly FUWD01 (sample SAMEA79048168, study PRJEB19326) | metagenome | biome: marine | reverse complement strand
TGCAGCTGAAGCATCAGCGGCAGTTATTACTCCAATCATTGGAGCAGAAGTAGATCCAGTACCACCACTAGATACAGGTACAGTACCACCAGTTATATCTTGTCCAATAATTGATAAATAATTTGTATTTGCTAAAGTAACATCTGTAGAATTATCAGTTCCTGAAGCGTCAACACCTAAAGCTGTTCTCGCTGCTGTTGCTGTAGTTGCTCCAGTACCCCCTAAACTTAAAGGAATAGTACTTACAGTAATTTCCTGGTCAGTAAGAGATAAGTAATTTCCTGTAACGGTTGCTAAAGTAACATCTGTAGAATTGGTATCAGTTAATCCTTTTAATACTTTTCCTTGTTCTGCAGATAGAGGTACCGTTGTACCACCGGTAGTTAAATCATCAACAACATTAGCAGTTTCTACTCTTGCTAAAATATCAGTTGCATTGGTATCAGTTAATCCTTTTAATACTTTTCCTTGTTCTGCAGATAAAGGTACCGCTGCACCTCCAGTAGTAAAATCATTTATAATATCAGTTATTTCTACTCTTGCTGAAATAGCAGTTACGTTCGTAGCTATATTTGTGGTATTGTCTACAATAGCAGCAGCTTGTTCAGTAGTAATTCCAACCTTAGCAGTATTGTCTACAATGGCAGCAGCTTGTTCAGTAGTAATGCCAACCTTAGCGGTATTGTCTACAATGGCAGCAGCTTGTTCGGTGGTAATGCCAACTTTAGCGGTATTGTCTTCAATGGCAGCAGCTTGTTCAGTTGTGATTCCAACCTTAGCAGTATTATCTTCAATGTCAGCAGCTTGTTCAGTTGTGATTCCAACCTTAGCAGTATTGTTTACGATGGCATCTGCTTGATCGGTAGTAATTCCAACCTTAGCAGTATTGTCTACAATGGCAGCAGCTTGTTCAGTAGTAATACCAACTTTAGCAGTATTGGTAGCTATATCAGTTACGTTGTTAGCGATACCCAATGTGTTAGTTGTAATATTAGTTAAATTAGTATCTGTGATTCCTTTTAATTCTCTTCCCTGGTTTGCTGATAAAGCATTGGTTGTACTGGTAGATGTTAAGTTATCATCAACAAATATATTAACGGTTGTATCTACTAAATTCTTTAAAACCTTTCCTTGCTCTGCAGATAGAGGGAGCATGGTTCCGCCCGAAGTTAGATCATCTACAATATCAACTATTTTAACCCTTTCATTAATAGCTGTTGTATTATCAGCTAAACCTGATGTGTTTGTTGTGATATTGGAGCTATTTACAGCAATATCTGTTGAATTGGTATTAATACTAATTGCATTATTTGCAATAGCTCCAGCATTAGCAGCTATATCTGATGTATTGGTTGTAATAGTAGTTTCATTATTTTTTACTTGGTCATCTAAAATTGTATCTGCATTATTTAGAGAAGTAGCGCCAGTAATAAAATTTGAAGATGCATTAGGTGAGTAGGTTCCATCTGTATTAAGACCAGCTCCCAATTGAGTAGTTGCTAATAAAGATTTAAGTAATATAATTTCTGCTTCATTGTCTAATACAAGCGGTGTGTTTTCGGTATTTAAGGCAAACAATGCATACGGAACAGCTGTGAATGGAGCATTGCTTATTTCAATAAAATTAGAACAACCATCATTTACACTTAAATCTACTTTTAAATTTTTTGGCAAGGAACTCCAAGTAATATCCTCAAAAGAACTTGCGTACCCACCGGTTCTGTCTTCAGTTCCAATAATAAGGTTTACCATCCCAACATCATCAGTTGTAGTGGTGAAAATTTCTTCATATTCTAGTGAATTTAGTTCATCTATAAATGAAAATTTTAGACAGATATTTTTATTAGCGAGAGGTGCCTGATTATTGTTGAAACCAGGAAGCTCTTGTTCAATAGGATCTATAATTAAAGCTTGATAAGATATGCCTTTTGTCTGTCCATAACTTAAAGACCCAAAAAACAATAAAGCTATTAATATTTTTTTCATGGTGTTATTTTTATCTGTAAAGTGAGACTAGAAAGCCAACTTTTATTTGATGTGTATTGTATGAGATTTTCTCTTCAGAATTATTAAATAAATGAAATGCCTTAGAAAAATTATATCCTAGAGTTAGTTTAAAGTTTCTAGCCAGGTTGTATTGAGAGTTTATGCCAATAAAAGGTTGAATATTAACTCCTAAAAAATCTTCACTTTTTGCTAAGTCATAGTAATTATCATTAATAAATTGATCACCTCCTACTAATGTAGATGTACTAAATCCAGCAGTTAAAAAAGTATTTAACCCAGTGTTATAACAACAATTTGAAAGATTATAAGAAAATTTATTGATGATTCCTATATACCTTGTTTTCCACGAATAACTTGAACCAAAACTTGATGCTTCGGCATTAAATTCATTGTAAACAAAACCTATAGAATATAGTAGTTTATAATTATTAAAGCTATGTAAGTAACCTACCTCAAAGTTAGTTCCAGAATCGCTTCTAAATTCTAAATTCTCATCACTACCATTAGAACTTACATAATCATAACTAGTTATATTTTTTCCTGAACTTACGTAAATCTCTTGAGCTTTTATGCTAAAAGCTGAAAATACAATGAATAAAAATAAATAGACTCCCCTCAAATTTTAATAATTTTTGTATGATAATTAAATTCTTTACCAATTAATTTCACCAAATAGGTTCCTATGGCTAACCTAGATAGATTAAGAGTGCATTGATTGTTTGTGATTTGTAGCACTTTTATGAAAAGGATCTTACCGCTAACATCAAAAATTTTAACTGTTAAACTGCCACTATTGGTGTTATTAAAATTAAAATTAACAATCTCAGTAAACGGATTTGGTAAAGTTGAAACGTGAATATTTTTGGTGGGTTTCAAATAATTACCCCACAAAGACTGTTGGTATCCTTGTTGAACAGAAAAAAGACCTTTGTAGCTTCCTGTTACAGACAATTGACCAATAGTTTGCTTTACAATTGCTTTTTCATTTGTAGCCGAGGTTTTTCCTTGAGAGCTAATCATCTGATGATGAATAGTTTGACCAAATCCATTACAAGTAAGTAGAATTAATACAAATGATAAAACAAGTTTCATTTATCCTATATTTAATAATAAAATAATTTTTTTAATGTTTGTTAATCTTAGGGAATAGGTAATATGAAGGAGGGTTTTTTGTTGATTTTTTTACAAAAAAATCAACTATATGAAAATATAAAAAATTGCTTTCATATATATAGTAATACTTGCTGTAAAATAGAAATCAGAACACTTAAAGTTAAATCAGAACATTATTTTATGTAAAAGAAGATTATTTATAAGAAGCTATTTTTAAAAATCAGCTGGTACGGTGAAGCTAATTTTATTTCTTGAAGTAGGGTGAGTAAACTCAATGAACTCGGCATGCAAGTATAATCGGTCTTGTTTATTTCCATATAGATCATCACCTTTTATTGGGGTGTTCAAGCCTTCTTTATGTGCAGCATGAACTCTTAACTGATGAGTTCTTCCAGTAATTGGATAAAAATGAACACGAGTATGGGTATCATTCTTAGATATTACATTCCAATTTGTTTCAGCTTTTTTACCATTCATAAAGTCTACTAGCTGTCTAGGTCTGTCATCTAAATCAAGTCGTAAAGGAAGTTTAATTACACCTTGTTTTTTAGATAGCTTGCCACTAAGAAGTGCAACATATCTCTTTTTAACAGTTCGTTTAATAAACTGACCCTGTAGTATTTTATTAGCTTCTTTTGTTTTAGTAAGTACTATAATACCAGAAGTAGACATGTCTAGTCTATGAACAATCAAAGGACCAGTTGCTTCAGGATATTTTTGTTTAATTCTTGTATATACAGAATCCTTTATTTCTTTTCCAGGAACCGACAAAAACTCTGGGGGTTTGTTTACAATAATTAGATCATCGTCTTCATAAATAACGGATAATTCTTCCTTTTTAGTTAAATTTTTCAGCAATAAATTTTCCTCCATTTCAATACCCTCTAACATATGATTTAAAATAGGCTTGCACCTACTTAGACATGATGGATAAAAGTTTTTATGTTTTCTAATTTCAGAATTAGGGGAGATACCCCACCAAAATTCTGCTAGAGCAATAGGGGTTAAATGATGCTGAAAAGCGTATTGTAATAATTTTGGAGCAGAGCAATCTCCAGTACCAGCTGGAGGTTTAACTGAGGGGTTATTAAAAATAGTAAGTAATCCTTTTGTTTCTTTTTGTTGATTTAAGAATTGATATTTTTCAAATAAGGTGTTTTGAAGAATGGCAGAGGTCTTTTTTCTAAGTGCCATTAAACCTATAATTTTATTTTCAAAATCAGCTAGTAGGGTTTTACTTTCTTCAATTTTATAAGAATAGTATTCTTGAAGTTCTTTGTAGTAAAATTGATCGTTATAACTTTCTTGTATTAATTTTTTGTTTAAAATGCTAAAATTAGCAGCATCTAAATTAGCTTTAGCTTCTTTTTTTTGAAGTCTTCTTGATAGTTTTGAAGTCTTCATTTTCTTTCTTTGTGCAGCTAAATCTTCTTCAATTTTTTTACTTAATTTTTTTAGCGATTTTTTTAAAGATAGATAGTTTTCATCTTTTTTTAATAACTGAATTTCTGCTCCAATTTTCTCAATTTTTTTTTCTCCTTGGATATAAAAACTTCCTTCAGTTCTCATGTTAAAAATAGGAGGAACAAATTTATCCGGTAAACTTTTATCTGCTAACTTTCCAGAAAATGCAGCCAAATACCCTAAACTATTGTCTGTCTTTTTTACAACTAAGACGCCAAACATTTTGCCAATAGCATTTTTTAGTTCTGTATCTTTTAGACCAAATTCATGTTTAAAATCAGTTTGTTTTTCTAAATATTCTTGTATTTCTTTTGTAGCTACTATAGCCAATGGGTGCGGCTCATAATAAAATGGGAATGTAAATTTATCTGGAACTTCAATTCCTGAAGTGTTTTCTTTAAAATGTTGAAAGTGAAGCAAAATATTGAAAATTTCTTGTGATGAAAAGTGTTACTTAAAAATTTAATGAGCCTCTAGCCAATTTTTACCAATACCCATTTCAACATCTAATGGTACAATCATCTCAAAAGCATGTTCCATTTCATATTTAATAATTGGTTTTATGATCTCTAGCTCATCTTTATGTGCATCAAATACCAATTCATCATGCACTTGTAATAACATTTTTGATTTAAACCCCTCCTTCTCAAATCGCTTAAATATATTTATCATAGCTATTTTTATGATATCTGCAGCAGATCCTTGAATGGGTGCATTCACAGCATTTCGTTCTGCAGCTCCTCTTACAATTGCATTTCTGGAATTAATATCCTTCAAATATCTACGGCGTTGTAATACGGTTTCTACATAACCATTATCTCTAGCAAAATCTACTTGAGCAGACATGTAGTTTTTAAGTTTAGGGTAGGTTTCGTAGTATAAATCTATTAGTTCCTTAGATTCCTTTCTAGTTAGATCTGTTTGGTTACTCAATCCAAAAGCAGAAACACCGTATATAATACCAAAATTAACTGTTTTTGCGTTGCTTCGTTGTTCTCTAGTCACTTCGGACAAAGAGATATTAAACACTTTTGCTGCTGTTGAAGCATGAATATCTTCTCCGTTTTTAAAAGCCTCAATCATGGTTTCCTCCTCACTCAAAGCAGCTATAATTCGTAATTCTATCTGTGAATAATCTGCTGCTAATAATACGTAGTTTTCATTCCTTGGGATAAATGCTTTTCTTACTTGTTTCCCTCTCTCTGTTCTAATAGGAATATTCTGAAGATTTGGGTTGGTAGAGCTAAGTCTCCCTGTAGCAGCAACTGCCTGCGCATACGCTGTGTGAACTCTACCTGTAGTAGGATTAATTTCATTCGGGAGTGCATCTACATAGGTGCTTTGTAGCTTTTTAAATTGCCTATACTCTAAAACATTGGCAATAATTGTATGATCTTTAGATAGGTTAGATAAAACATCTTCTGCCGTAGAGTATTGGCCTGTTTTTGTTTTTTTAGGCTTATCTACCAATTTCATATTCTCAAATAATACAATACCTAGTTGTTTAGGAGAGGCAATATTAAATTCTTCATCAGCTTGTTCAAATATGGTCTTTTCTAAACGGTTAATGTCATCTGTTAAATGTATAGACAACTCTTTTAAGAATTCAGTATTTAAATTAATTCCTTCAATTTCCATAGCTGTTAATACAGAAACTAATGGTAATTCAATTTCATTAAATAGTTTTATAACATTCCCTTTTTTTAATTCTTCAATGAAATGTTTTTTTAATTGGAGTGTTATGTCAGCGTCTTCAACAGCATATTCTGTTTGATCTTCAATAGGAACATCTCGCATAGATAACTGATTTTTCCCTTTTTTACCAATTAATGTAGTGATTGAAACAGGTTGATAATTTAAGTAGGTTTCAGCTAAAATATCCATTCCATGTCGCATGTCTGGATTGATTAAATAATGGGCAATCATCGTATCAAATAAGTTTCCACTTACAGGCATTCCATAATTTGATAATACTTTGATATCGTATTTTAAATTATGACCAATTTTTTCAATAGAATTGTTTTCAAAAAAACATCGAAACTCTTCTAGAATAGCTTTTGTTTCAGATTGGTTTGCTGGGAATGATACATAGTAGCCTTTACCAATTTCCCATGAAAAGGAATTCCGATCAGTTCAACTTCCAGGGCTTTCAATCCAGTTGTTTCTGTATCAAAGCAAACAGAGGTTTGTTGCTGCAATTTTTTTAGCAGTAATTTTCTTGAGATTGGTGTATCAATGTGTTGGTAAAAGTGACTAGTAGTTGCAATAGTTTTATAGCCTTGAATACTTTCTTCTTCCGAAACATTTCCGGTTCCGGGTGGAGAAAACAAATCAAATTGACCATTATGATCACCTTGAGGCTTAGAAGCAGATGCTTTAGAATTTGTAATTGTTTGATTGTCTTGTTTAACAATGTCTTCAGAATTTGTTGCAATTGAAAATGTTTTGACAAAATTTTCAGTGAGTCGTCTAAATTCTAATTCTGTAAAAATTTCTTTAGTTGCTTCAATATCAGGCATGCTCATTTTGAAACTTTCCTCGTGAAAATCAACAGGGACATCCAACATAATAGTAGCTAGCTCTTTGGAAAGAATTCCCAAATCTTTTGCTCCCTCTACTTTTTCTTTCATCTTACCCTTTAGGTCTGCAGTATTTTCCAACAAATTCTCCATAGACCCATATTGCGCTAAGAATTTTTTTGCAGTTTTTTCACCTACACCCGGCAATCCAGGGATATTATCTGCAGAATCTCCCATCATTCCTAAAAAGTCAATGACTTGTTCAGGGTTTTTTACCCCAAATTTTTCTTGTACTTCAGGAATTCCCCACGTTTCATAACCACCTCCAAATCGAGGCCTGTACATAAAAATATTTTCAGAAACCAATTGTGCAAAATCTTTATCTGGCGTAACCATAAAAGTTTGGTATCCTTCTTTTTCTGCTTTCTTGGCTAGGGTCCCAATAATATCATCTGCCTCATATCCTGCCAAAACAACTGCAGGAATTTTCATAGCTTTTAAAATATTTTCTATGATAGGTACTGCAATTTTAATTGCCTCAGGAGTTTCTAGTCTATTGGCTTTATATTCAGAAAATGCTTCAGTTCTAGCTACACTTCCACCTCTATCAAAACAAACAGCTAAAAGATCTGGTTTTTCTCTTTTTATAACATCGAGTAAAGAATTGGTAAAACCTAAAATAGCAGAAGTATCCATCCCTTTTGAATTAATTCTAGGGTTTTTAATGAATGCATAATATCCTCTAAAAATTAGTGCAAAAGCATCGAGTAAAAAAAGACGTTTTTTATCTGACATGAAGTTTGTATTGATTTGCTAAAACTACAAAATATTAATTTTGTCCATTAAATAATTATTCAAAATTGTTATAAGTTATTAGCGATTTCTTTTTCACTTGCTTGAAGTTTGTTAAAAAATCATTTCTGTTTCATTCTATTTGTTTTGTAATCTATTGTGAACACAGAATTTTATTTCATTTTGTAAAGAAAACTTTAACATGAACTTAAAATTATCACTTTGTTTTTGAACTATATTTAACCCCATTAAAATAAATAACTATGCCAAGATGGATCGTCCCTTTATTGATAGCTTCTGCAATCATTTTTATTTTAGAATATTATGCTTTTCAGGCGGTAAAGACGGTTACTAAAAATAGAATTATTAGATGGGGTTGGATGGCTATAGGAATCCTAGTTTACCTCAATCTATTGTACGTAATAGTTACAACACCTAGCAATTCTGGTCAAACTAAGGAGTTTCAGATGGCTACAGGAATGATGATTACTATTTTAATTCCTAAAATATTTATTTTAGTAGTGTTGTTTGGGGAAGATATTGTTCGAATCTTTCATAAAATTACATCTTGGCTTGGTAGTAACCCAACTCAACCAATTCCTGGGAGACGTAAATTTATATCTCAACTAGCTCTTGTATTAGCAGCTATTCCTTTTACTTCATTCTTATATGGAATTATTCAAGGCAGGTATAATTATAAGGTTTTAAAGTACCAGCTATCTTTTAAAGACCTGCCAGATGCTTTTGATGGATTTACAATTACTCAAATTTCAGACATTCACTCGGGAAGTTTTACCAATAAAAAGAAAATTCAGTACGGTGTTGATATGATTAACAATCAAAATTCTGACGTATTACTATTTACAGGCGATATTGTTAACAATATGGCAAGTGAGATGGATAATTGGATAGAAATGTTTAGCTCTCTTAAAGCGCCATTTGGAAAATATTCTGTCTTAGGAAATCACGATTATGCAGAATATATAAGAGGTATAAGTAAAGAAGAAAAAGAAGTTCAGTTTCAAGAAATAAAAAAAATTCATCCCAAAATAGGGTTTGATTTATTGTGTAATGAAAGCCGATATATAGAAAAAGATGGGCAAAAAATCTCTTTAATAGGTGTAGAAAACTGGGGTAAAAGTTTCAAACAAGCTGGAGATCTTAAAAAAGCATCTGAAGGTATTAACAAAGAGGATTTTAAAATATTGATGTCTCATGATCCCTCTCATTGGGATGCTGAGGTTAAGCAAGATAATTTAAATTATCATTTGACATTAAGTGGTCATACACATGGATTGCAAATGGGGATTGAAATTCCTGGTTGGTTTAAATGGAGTCCTTCAAAATATGTCTATAAACAGTGGGCTGGTTTATATAATGAGGAGGGAAGGTATATCAATGTCAATAGAGGATTTGGATATCATGCATTTCCTGGGAGAGTAGGTATTTGGCCAGAAATCACTGTTATTAAATTGAAAAAGCCTGATTTTAAGGTCAATTCAACAGAAATGTTATATTTGTAAGTATTAAAATGCTCAAATACAGCATTTTTACCCTAAAAAAACAATAAAAAAATGACAAAGTTTGGTGAGTTAATTAGTGCAGAAGAACCAGTCTTAATAGATTTTTATTTTGATTGGGAAGATGCGGATAATAATGTAGATACTTTAAGAGATGTAGCTGCTGCTTTAGGAGATAAAGCTAAAGTGATAAAGATAGATAATAAAAAAAAATGAACCATTAGCTGAGGCACTTCGTGTGAAAGGAATCCAACCTTTATGATTTATAAAGATGGTGAAATGAAATGGAGACAAACTGGAGAACAAGATGCGAATACTTTAATTGGTTTAGTGCAGCAATACTTCTAAGAAATTGCCTTAAATAGATATCCTTTTTCTTGATAATAACTCAGAATTTTAGGAAGGGTATAAAATATTTTATCTTTCGCTTTTTCGCTATCGTGCATAACTACAATACTTCCATTAGTAGTTTTATCAAGAACATTTTTCAAACATTTTTCAGGCGTTATAGTTGTGTCAAAATCACCACTAAGAACATCCCACATAATTATTTTATAGCCCTTGCTAATAATTGATCTTGCTTGAGATGATTTTAACCTTCCGTAAGGAGGTCTAAATAAGTTAGTTTCAATGAGTTTTTCTGCTTGTAGAATATTTTCTATATAGTTTGTGTTGTTAGTTCTGAAGCCATTTAAATGATTATAGGTGTGATTACCTATAGCGTGTCCTTCTTTTTTAATTCTCTTATAAATAGTAAGGTGTTTTTTTACATTTTTTCCGATACAAAAAAAAGTTGCCTTAGCTTTATGTTTTTTTAATTCATTTAAAACAAAAGTGGTAATTTCTGGAGTTGGTCCATCATCAAATGTTAAGTAGATTTCTTTTGGAACTGAAGAAAAACGCCATCTATAGCTAGAGAAAACTCTTTGAATTATAGATGGCGTTTTAATGGTGTAAAATTTCATAAAACTACTCTTCTTCGGGCATTAAATGGTTAAATAGTTTTACAGTTTCTATAAATTCATTTTGCTTGTTAGTTTTATATTCCTCATCTATATCAAAACGGTCAATTTGAGTGGCAATGATATTTCTATACATCAATAAATTATTGTCAATTTCTTCAAAAATTTGATCAGAATCTTCTTTCGGAAATTCTGCTAGCCAAATGAGTTGTTCTTTAAATATTTTTATTAAAGCTTCTGCAGCTGATCTAGCTTTTTCAGGTTCTCCTAGTAAATAATACATTTCTGGATACCCAACAGATAAACTAAAATGACTAAAATCTTTGATAGGCATTTTTTCAATAGAGAGATCTAATATTTCTAATGCTTTAACGGTGTCTCCCTGAGTAGCAAAAGCATCAGACAACCGCATCAAATTATTACGCATAGAAATAGAACTTCTCTTAGTCTGCTCATCTAAATATATTTTTCCATCATTAATGTTTCTCCAATCTAATTTTTGAATGTTAGCATACATTTTTTCAGGATCAATTCTTCCCATGTCAAATGGGCTTTTCTTGGTTACAGTTCCGTCTGGATTTACAACATTCATTGATGTTTTTATAGGAACTAATTTATAAGCCATCCCATCTAACTGTAAATAGTCTTTCAGCCAAATATATTCCTCGTCTGCAAACGCACCTCCTGTAAAATAAATAGGTCTTTTCCAATCAAAATTTGCTAAAATATCAAGCATTAAAATTCTGTTTTTAGCAATACCTCTTCCTATTTCAATATCTATATAATCTACTATTTTATCTGCATCTTTTGCTGCAACAATTCCATATTCTAAAACATTTTCTTTATTAACTGGAATTCTTATGTTTCTTGTAGGAAGAACTTTCTCTTCATTTCCATCACCATCAATATCATAAAAAGTAACTTTATTCTTACTTTCTATCCACTGCATGTAATCATTTATTGGAAGAACAGAGTCTTTGAGTGTTGGGAATAATTCCTCAAAGTAATAGGCAGCATCCAAACTGCCATATTTATAATCATCATGATTTAATTGAGATGGTATTGGTGGCGCATCATAGGTTGCTCGTTTCATCTGATCTATATACCAATCTGTTGCAAACAAGCTTGTGTTAACTAATTTAATATCTGTTCTTACGCCCTCCACTTCTTGCATATACCACAATGGGAAGGTGTCATTATCTCCAATGGTAAACATAATTGAATTAGGGTCACAAGATTCTAAATATGATTGTGCGTTTAAATGTGTGGTGTATCTATTTGATCTGTCATGATCGTCCCAGTTTTCAAAACCCATTAGTGTAGGCACAGCTAGCAATGAAATTACTGATACAGCTATAGCAACTACTTTTTTATTGGCGAAATTCTTTAGATATTCATAAAGTGCCAATACACCAAAACCAACCCAAATGGCATATATGTAAAATGAACCTACGATTGCGTAATCTCTTTCTCTAGGCTCAAAAGGTTTTGGATTTGTGTAAAAAATAATTGCAAAGCCTGTAAAAGCAAAGAACATGAATAGCACAAAGAAATTTTTCTTATCCCATTTTATTTGATACAATAATCCTATGATACCCAATAAAAAAGGCAACATAAAATAAACGTTTCGGCCTTTATTTTCTGTTACATCCGATGGTAAATTAGTTTGTGGTCCTAATCTTGCTTCATCAATAAATTTAATTCCGCTCAACCAATTTCCATTGTACCTATCTAATTGTCCTTGAACGTCATTTTGTCTGCCAGAAAAATTCCACATAAAATAACGACCATACATATAGCCAAATTGGTAGCTAATCATAAATTTTATATTCTCTGCAAATGTGGGTCTTCTAGTGCTATTCTGAGGAATATTAGCAATGGCTTTATACATTTTTTCAGCTGCAGGATTTGTCATCCTTGGAATAAATCCTTTATGTTTGTCTGATGTGTTTGGGAGTACATCTTTGTATTTATTCACTATCTCATACTTCCCATTTCGTTTTTCATATTTAGGTTTATCGTCTTTAAGAGGTTTTTCTTTGTTTACCTCTCTACTATACGAATCTGAATAATAAGTATCATAAAATACATTAGCATCACCATACTGTTCTCGATTATAATAAGCTAGTAATTCTCTAGCACTAGATGGGTTGTTCTCATTAATAGTAGTGTTGGTATTTGCTCTAATTGGAAGCATCAACCAAGACGAAAAGCCAATCATAATAAAAAGTACAGACAGAAGAATAGTGTTTGTTATAACCTTATTATTTTTTCTAGTATAATTTAAACCAACATAAAAGCCAACTACCAATATAATACCAGCTATTATAGAACCAGAATTATACGGTAAGCCTATAGAATTGATAAAAAATAATTCTGAGGCACTAAAGAACTTTAGTGTAAATGGAAATAAAAACTTAAAAACAAAAGCAAGTATGAGAATTGAAATAATTGTTGCAATACTGGTGGTTTTGAGGTTTATTGTATGATACGTCTTAAAAAAATAAATTAGGAATATCGCAGGGATAACAAGTAAAGACAAAATATGAACACCAAAAGATAACCCAACCACAAAACTAATAATTACAAGCCATTTATGTCCTCTTGGGGTGTGAATCTCGCTTTCCCATTTTAGGCCCAGCCAAAATAAGATCGCCATTAAAAAAGATGACATTGCGTAAACCTCTCCCTCAACTGCACTAAACCAAAAACTATCAGAAAAAGTGTAAGTCAAAGAGCCAACTAGTGCGCTACCTAAAATTGCTATACTGGAGCTTTCATTAATTTCTCCTGTTTTAATTACTAATTTTTTTGCCAAATTAGTGATAGTCCAAAACATAAAAAGAATGGTGAAAGCACTCGCTAGAGCAGACATAAAATTTACCATTTTTGCAATCTCTGTAAGTTCACTTGTAAACATGGCAAAGAATGCACCAAGCATCTGAAACAAAGGAGCTCCAGGAGGGTGACCAACTTCTAATTTTACCGATGTTGATATGTATTCTCCACAATCCCAGGCACTAACTGTTGGTTCTAAAGTAAGAGAATAGGTTATGAGAGCTATTGCAAAAGTGCTCCATCCTAGTATGAGGTTCCACTTTTTAAATTTTTCTGATGTCATAGGTTGTAAAAATGTATGGGCGAATTTACTAATTTATCAGAGAAATAACGGCTAAGAGTCTCTTATTAACTTTAAAGACATTATAAAACTTTGTTAAAGTAAAAAAGTAATAAAAAGATTTGCAGGATAAAAACTTTGATTTAAATTTGCAGCCGCTATGAAATCTATTGGCCTATGGTGTAATTGGTAACACACCGGTTTTTGGTACCGACATTCAAGGTTCGAGTCCTTGTAGGCCAACCATTAAAATCCCATTCTTTAAGGATGGGATTTTTTAGATTTTAAAGGTTATTACAGGTCGTAAAACACTTTTAGATACACTCTTAGCTATGCTGCTGTTAAATAGGCTAGAGAGTCCACTTCTCCCATGCGTGGTTAAAGCAATAAGATCTGCTTCAATTTCTTTTGCAAAATTAGTTATACCTTTTACTACAGACTCATCATTGTGAATATGGATTGTATTTTTTGGCAGATCAAACTCTTTGATAAAATTTTTAATTTTCTCTTTTGTTATAAAGGAATTTTCAAAACTACTAGCCGTATTTATCTTCAATAAATGTATTTCAGTTTTAAATTGTTTAGCGAAATTTAAAAAATCTACAAAAGCAACCTTATTTTCATCATCATAATTTGATGCAAAAACTAATTTTTTAAATTTAAATTTTTTAGAGTCTGCTTTTACAACAATAACTGGAATTGTTGAAGTACGAACTACCTTTTCAGTATTAGACCCAATAATCATTTCTTCAAAATCAGACACACCTTTAGACCCCATTACAATTAAATTTGCATTGATTTTTTTTACATAATCTGTAATTCCCTCAAAAGGGTTTTGGAATTTAATGGAATACTTAACAATTTGATCGTCATGAAAATAAGTAGCCTTAAGGTCAAGAATTTTTTCTTTTACTTTTCTTAAGTACATCATGCTTTCGGGTATGCTAAAATTACTTCCTGCTCCCATATCAACAATTCCTGACGGGAGTTCTACCAAGTGAAGTAAATATATTTCTGCTTCAATATTTTTTCCAATTTTTGCAGCCATTTTTACTGCATATTTAGATTTTTCAGAAAAGTCTACAGGAACTAAAATTTTATACATATTACTGAAGTTTTAATAGTTTCTGGGGGAGCTTGGTACACCTAGTAGGTCTTTAGTTAAATTTACAAAAAAATTAGGAAAAAACCTATTTGGTTATTAAGTAACTAGTTAGTATATTTGCACGGAAAATGACCAAAAACGAAGAAGAAGGGGACGATAAGTCCCCTCTTTTTATATCTTGAGGTATATGGATCAAAAATTAGTAACAAAATTAGTTCATGAAGCGATTTCTGAAAACGAATCCTTATTTCTGATTGAATTATCTTTTTTGACAGGCAATAGAATCAAGATTGTTGTAGACGGAGATAATGGAGTTTCTATCAAAGAATGTATGCGTATCAGTAGGCATGTAGAGCACAACCTAGATAGGGAGGAAGAGGATTTTGGTTTAGAAGTTACTTCTCCAGATATTTCTCATCCGTTAACTGTTAGGAGACAATATCTTAAAAATATCAATAGAGTTTTAAAGGTCAAAACTGAAGATCAAGAGTTAGAAGGTACATTGATTAGTGCCGATGAGAAAGAAATTTCTCTTAGATGGAAAACTAGAGAGCCTAAACCTATAGGTAAAGGAAAAATAACTGTAGAGAAAAATGCTTCAATAGCATTTAGCAGTATAACAGAAGCAAAAGTGAAGATTACATTTTAAGAATAATATGCAATGGAGAATATAGCATTAATAGATTCGTTTTCAGAATTCAAAGACATGAAGAGTATAGACAGGGTAACACTCATGTCTATTTTAGAAGAAGTATTTAGAGCTGCACTTAAACGTAAGTTTGGGTCAGATGATAATTTTGATATCATTATTAATCCTGATAAAGGGGATTTAGAGATTTGGAGAAATAGAATTGTTGTAGCTGATAATGAGGTAGAAGATGATAATGAAGAGATTGAAATATCAGCAGCTAGAAAAATTGAACCTGATTTTGAAATTGGAGAGGATGTTTCAGAAGAAGTTAAATTATTTGACTTAGGAAGAAGAGCTATTTTAGCATTGCGTCAAAACTTGATTTCAAAAATTCAAGAACACGACAGTACAAACATATTTAAACACTTCAAAGAATTAGAGGGAGATATCTACAGCGCTGAAGTTCATCATATCCGTCACAATGCAATTATTTTATTAGATGATGATGGTAATGAAATTGTATTACCAAAAAGTGAGCAAATTCGATCAGACTTTTTTAGAAAAGGAGATTCTGTAAGAGGAGTAATTAAAACGGTAGAATTAAGAGGAAATAAGCCTGCTATTATTTTATCAAGAACTTCACCAGATTTCTTAGTGAAGTTATTCGAGCAAGAAATTCCAGAAGTTTTTGATGGATTAATAACGGTAGAGAGAGTAGCTAGGATTCCTGGAGAAAAAGCAAAAGTTGCAGTAGATTCTTACGATGATAGAATTGACCCTGTTGGTGCTTGTGTTGGGATGAAAGGTTCTAGGATTCATGGAATTGTTAGAGAGCTTGGAAACGAAAACATAGATGTAATCAATCACACAAAAAACGAACAACTTTTTATATCAAGAGCTTTAAGCCCAGCGAAAGTTGTTTCTATGGAAATAGAAGAGTATGAAGAGGAGAAAAATGGAAAAAAAGGACGTGTAAATGTCTTTTTGAAGCCTGAAGAAGTATCAAAAGCAATTGGTAAAGGCGGTGTGAATATTCGTTTGGCTAGTGAGCTAACCAAATATGATATAGATGTTCAAAGAGAAGGATTAGAGGAAGAAGATGTAGAATTAACAGAATTTAGAGACGAAATTGAAGCTTGGATTATCCAAGAATTCAAAAATATTGGTCTAGATACAGCAAAGAGCGTGTTAGATGCATCTGTTGAAGAACTTCTCAAGAGAACAGATTTAGAGGAAGAAACAATACTAGATGTTCAACGAATTCTGAAAGAAGAGTTTGAAGAATAACATTCAATAAAAAATAATACTTTTACAAATAAAAGGTTAACAAGAGCATATGTCGGAAAGTAGAACAGTGAGACTTAATAAGGTGCTAAGAGAATTAAATATTTCTCTTGATAGGGCTGTAGAGTATCTTGCAAAAAACGGTCATCAGATCGAAGCAAGACCAACTACAAAAATATCAAGTGAAATTTATCAGGTACTACAAGACGGTTTTGAAACAGATGCTAACAAAAAAGCTGCATCTAAGGAAGTAGGTGAAGAAAAACGAAAAGAGAAAGAAGCAATTAGGCTTGAATTAGAAGCAAAGATTGAGAAAAAGAGGTTAGAGGATGAAAAGAAAGAAGAAGTTTTAAGAGCCAAAGCAGAGAAGTTACAAATTAAAACTGTTGGTAAGATAGATATTGAAGCAAAAAAAGCTGAAGTTATAAGTGAGCCTGTAGTTGACCAAAAAATAGAAAGTAAGGAAGAGGAGAAGAAGCTATTCCACCCGCCAATGATACTCAAGAAAAAGAGGTAAAGCAAGCTCCCAAAGAAATTGATAAAAAATCATCGGAACCTTTAGAGCAAAAAGAAGTTATTTCTGATAACGAACAAGATTTAGAACCAAAAAAAGAGGTTATTTCCGACAATACTGAACAAACCGAGTCATCAGAATCTTCTGAGCAATCGGAAACCATAAAGACTCAATATAAAAAACTAAATGGTCCTAAGTTAACAGGTAAAAAAATTGATCTCAAGCAATTTGAAAAGGCAAAGAAAAACCTGAAGATAAATCAAAAGTACCTGCCAAAAATGACGCTTCTAAAAGAAAAAGAAAAAGGATTAGCAAGCCAGGAGCTCCTGGTCAAGGTAATCAAAATAGAGCCTCAGGAGTAGGAAGGCCAGGTGGATCAAGACCTGGGTCAAGCAGGCCTGGAGGATCTAGAGGTGGAAATGCTCAAAGAAGACCAGCGCCTGTTAAAAGAGAACTTACAGAAGCAGAAGTACAAAAACAGGTTAGAGAAACCTTAGAGAAACTTCAAGGGAAATCTTCGAAAGGAAAAGGAGCAAAATACAGAAGAAATAAAAGAGATGCTCATAAAGAACTCTCTGATGCTGAAACTGAAGCACAAGTTTTAGGGTCCAAAGTATTAAAAGTTACAGAGTTTGTTACCGTAAGTGAAGTTGCTACCATGATGGAAGTTGCTGTTACAGAAATCATCTCTGCATGTATGATGCTTGGAATGATGGTTACTATGAACCAACGTTTAGATGCCGAAACTTTAAAAATAGTAGCAGAGGAATTTGATCATACTGTCGAATTTGTTGGTGCAGAAGTAGAGGAATCTATCGAAGAGGTTATAGATAAACCAGAAGATTTAATTGGTCGTGCGCCAATTATAACTGTGATGGGGCATGTAGATCATGGTAAAACATCATTATTAGATTACATCAGAAAAGCAAATGTTATTGAAGGTGAATCAGGTGGTATTACTCAGCACATTGGAGCATATTCGGTTAGTGTAGGAGATCAAAAAATAGCTTTCCTAGATACACCAGGACACGAGGCCTTTACGGCCATGCGTGCACGTGGTGCCCAAGTTACCGATTTGGTTATTATTGTAGCTGCTGCTGATGATGATGTGATGCCTCAAACAAAAGAAGCAATATCTCACGCGCAAGCTGCTGGTGTTCCAATCATATTTGCAATCAATAAGATAGACAAACCCAATGCCAACCCAGATAATGTAAAAACTCAATTATCTTCCATGAATTTACTCATAGAAGAATGGGGAGGTAGTATTCAGTCACAAGATATTTCTGCAAAAACAGGTGAAGGAATTCCTGAATTATTAGAAAAAGTATTGTTAGAGGCTGAAATTTTAGAATTAAAATCTAACCCAAATAAAAATGCTGTTGGAGCTGTAGTGGAAGCTCAATTAGATAAAGGTAGAGGTTATGTAACAACCATACTTGTACAAGCAGGAACCTTAAAAATTGGAGACTATATCCTAGCAGGAAAGAACAGTGGAAAGGTAAAGGCAATGTTTGATGATAAAGGGAACAATGTAGATCAGGCAGGTCCATCCACTCCAGTTTCTATTTTAGGTTTAGATGGAGCTCCTCAAGCTGGTGATAAATTCAATGTATTTGATGATGAGCGAGAGGCAAAACAAATAGCTTCTAAAAGATCTCAATTACAAAGAGAACAATCTGTTAGAACTCAGAAAACATTAACCTTAGATGAAATTGGAAGACGTATAGCTTTAGGAGATTTTAAAGAATTAAACATCATACTAAAAGGAGATGTAGATGGTTCTGTAGAAGCGCTTACAGATTCTTTCCAGAAATTATCTACTGAAGAAATCCAAGTAAATATTTTACATAAAGGTGTTGGAGCTATTACAGAATCAGACGTTTTATTAGCAACAGCATCAGATGCTATTATCGTAGGATTTAATGTTCGTCCTCAATCCAATGCTAGAGTAATTGCAGATAGAGAAGAAGTAGATATTAGAACCTATTCTATTATTTACGATGCAATTAATGACCTTAAAGACGCAATGGAAGGTATGTTATCTCCAGAGATGAAAGAAGAGGTAACAGGTACTGTAGAAATTAGAGAAGTATACAAAATTTCTAAAGTTGGAAATATTGCTGGTTGTATGGTGATGAACGGTAAAATCTTTAGAAATTCTAAAATTAGAATTATTCGTGATGGAATTGTTGTTCATGATGGAGAATTAACTTCTTTGAAACGATTTAAAGATGATGTAAAAGAAGTTGCAAAAGGATATGATTGTGGTCTTCAGATTAAAAATTATAATGACATCTCTGAAGGAGATTCTATAGAGGCTTATCAAGAAGTAGCAGTCAAGAAAAAATTGAAATAATTTTTAAAAAAATGCCTTGTAAAATTAAATCACAAGGCATTTTTTTTGATATGAATACCAACTAACTATTTACCTAGCGGAATTACAATAGCACTTCCATATTTTCTCTTCAAATCTAATAGTGCTCTATCAGCTTCAAGTTTAGTTTTGTAAAACCCAACTTGTATTTTCCATTCTGGTTGCCTGTATAAAAGATATGTTTTAATTTCTGGGAAATCAATTTTAAATTTCGTTTCAGTTTTTTTAGCTTCTGTCTCTAAGCCGTTATACAACTGAATTCTAAATCCATACCCAAACTCTTTATTAAAACTTCTTTTTTTTGAAATAAGTTCATTAATGAGCACACTATCTGGTTTATAGATTGAGAATAGATAGTTTG